>Ga0209512_1002079_pt1 | contig 22293 bp, 21 predicted proteins | sample frozenSSSSmetaG_FD_184142 | JGI IMG/M metagenome (GOLD analysis project Ga0209512, IMG submission 184142) | Glacier valley bacterial and archeal communities from Borup Fiord, Nunavut, Canada, to study Microbial Dark Matter (Phase II) -... | ecosystem: Environmental > Aquatic > Freshwater > Ice >...
TGAGCGACTGACCACCTCCGTCGAAGCTTTTATTTACTTGGCAATGTGCCGCTTACTACTTAAACGATTGGCTATTGCTAACTTATGAAACGAGTTCTTAGATGATGCTTCTTTTGTGGAAGAGTTAAAAATAATATGCCGTTTTGCAACCTATTATGACCGCTTATTACGCCCGGAAAAAGATCCAAAATTTAATAAAGCATTGACAAGGCTTAATACTTTGGAATATTCCACCACCTTCCCTTTTTTACTAAAAGCTTATGATGCATTAGAATCAAACGTAATAAGCACCCAGCAATTTCAGGAACTCCTAGAAGTTCTAGAAAATTTTATGATTCGACGCTGGCTAGTAGGCGAACCAACAAATTATCTGAATAGAGTGTTCCCAACACTATGGAAAGATATTGATGTCTCGAATTTTTCAACTTCTCTACGCCAGTTATTAGCCACTAAAAGTTATCCCAATGATCAGGTTGTGGAACAAAAGATTCTAGAAAGAAAACTATACAGCAGTGGAGCACAGGATCGGCTTTATTTACTATTTGAAACCATTGAACGCCAACTCTGGAGTGGGTCTGGCGGTTTTGCCAGCTTGAATGCAAACGCTACAATTGAACATATTATGCCCCAATCTATAGCAAATAAAATTGCCTGGCAACAGGAGTTGGGGGATAACTGGCAACAGGTGCATGATAAATATTTAGATACGCTTGGTAACTTAACTCTTGTGACTCAAGAGTGGAATTCAGTTTTATCAAACCGGGCTTTTGTCGGTAATCCGCCCTACACTGAGCAGGATGGCATGTCGGGTAAAAGGTTACTATTTACCCGACATGCATATCGGCTAAATAACCACTATTTTGTTGACATTCTTAAGTGGGATGAGACCGCTATTATAGACCGAGCTAAATATTTAAGTGAGAAAATTCTGGAAATATGGCCCGCATTAGCAGTTACAAAACCAAACACTGTTCAATATGGCTATCCTGAAAGGTTGCTTCTTGCGGATACTCAACACCCTGTAAAATCGTGGCGTGATGTGACTACTGTTACAATGGACTATTTAATATCGAAAGGCAAGTTTGAAATCCTCAAACAAACTAGCCCTTTAAATTTTCAAGTTCATAATCAGGTAAAATTGGATAGTAAAAGTTGGCGACCTCTTTCAAACGGTTGGATGGTTTATGTTAATTTATCAATTAAATCAGCTTGCACCTTTTATGAGAAAATGCTGACAACCTCTGGTGTTTCTCTATCAGATTGGGAATTAGTAGTTAAAGAAAATGGCTCGATTAGCCCAATACCAATAACCCTACCTTTAGAATAACAAATTATTCAGGGGGTATAGTAGAGGGTTTAGGGTTTTTAAACAAGGAAAGGGTAGACACGTTGGTCTACCCATACAAGAATCTGAAATTTTAGATTTTCAGCCACCCACCGTTACCTGCGACTTTCGGCGAAGAAGGGGTCGTCTTTCCACACTACTTCTTCTTCCTGGGGCAGTTCCTCAAACTCCATTTTGAGGGTGCTATCCTCATAGTAGTAATTCACAAGCTGGCTGTGCGTCAAAATAGAGGGCAGAGAAACGGAACGCTGGGTGCGTCCGGCACTGACCGAAACATCGGTGGTATTATGAGTTATGTAAAGCTCCTCATGCTCGTCCACGAAAGGAAGATGGACGCACAAACGGCGGTGGGGCAGTTTGACCCCTCTAGGGCTAGGCATATCCTCCAACCAGATTAAGGGCTGATTATACAAAGTGGCTATCGGGTTAACCTCGCCAAAGGTTTTTTCGGCAATAGGGGCTAACCTTTGCACCCCAATTGGCTCCTCATCTTCCAGTATAGACCTAAAGATGGGCATAGGGTGAAAACCGTCTTCGATTTCTTTGATATATTTAGCCTGTAAATCTACCCAATAATCGAAATAAGGGCCTAGCTGTTTATCTTTCGGCAAAATCTTGTTGATAATCACCGCATCCAGCCGGATACCGTATAGACTTAGAAAAGTATAAGCCCGTTTTGTTTCCATTACTGGTAATTTTTCAGGATTCAGCACCAGCCGAATAGAAACATCCTCGCTGACGATAAAGGTACTGAGCGAATTCATCACGTCCATCAGCTTACTGACTTCCTTGAAGAAATCGTCATCGGGGCCAGATTGCCGGAAGGGACGCACAATACTACTAAAACCCCGGTAAACCTTGAAAAGGTTTTTACCCGTATTGCCACCAATAATCATTTCGGGATAGGCTAACAGGCGCAAAGTATTACCAGTGGGAGCAGTATCTACGATTATACAATCCCATTTGCCACTTTTGTACTCGACCAGCAAACGGTTAAGGGCCAGCACCTCGTCCATACCGGGTTGGTTGCTGAGTTCGGCGGCTACGCTGCTATCCACCCCGCGCCCTTCGTAGGCGTTAGTCATAAACTTCTGAAAGCCGCCCATCGTTTTCCGCATCTCATAAACTGTATCAATTTCCAAGCCATAAAGATTAGGAGCAAGTAGGGTAAGTTCGTCTCGGCTGATGGCCTGACCCATCACATCCGACAGGGAATGGGCCGGGTCGCTGGACATTATCAAAACTCGTTGTCCCCGACTGGCAATCAAGCCCGCCGTAGCCGCGCTGATGGTAGTTTTGCCGGTACCGCCTTTGCCACTATAAATTATAACTCTGGTAGCCATCGCTCTTGACCTCGTTGGATTTAACTGGATTTGGGCTGGGCGTAATTATCGCCGTTTGGACTAATTTGAAAAGTGGACGTGCAAAACTCCATCCTTAAAACGGGCTCCCTTAGCACTACAATTTGCTAGAGCGTTTGGCAGCAACAAATCGCGCTTAAAATTACCAATTTCAACGATTAACTCGTCACCCTTTTTGGTCAGGTTAACCTTACCAACCTCCAGGTTTGGCATCGCCATTTGCAAAACATACTCGCCGTTGATTTTGACGATTTCCTGACTCTTACCTCGATAGAAAATCTGGGTGGGGTCTTGCGTTTTGTAAATATCCTCGGCTAAACCGCACAAAGCTTCTAACCCAACCACCTCTTTTGACTTCATCGGCACTTCAAAAATAGGCAAAGGTGCAAAGGTGCGATATATCAGGTCACGGTATTCCTGCTGACGCTGGCATAAGGCCGAAAAGAAGGGGTCGTTGCTTTCCTCTGGCAAAATTCGGTTGGAAATAATGCTATCCACCGGGTAGTTAAAGAGACTCAAGTAAGTGGCGGCCCGTTGCCCTTCCTTTATAACCATCTTTTCAGGGTTTAAGACCACCCGATAAGATGCTACTTTGGGGTTAATAAGGGTTTTGTGCATTTCCTCAACCTCAGCCGCAATCTGGGGAATAGCCTCGAAAATGTTGGCTTTGGGCATTAGAGGTTTAAGGATCGGCATTGCTAACTTCATGGTGCGGCTGTGCCACGCCCCAATACGGTCAGCGTACCAGGTAAACATTTCAGGCATGCTTAGCAGCCGTACGGTCTCACCAGTGGGGGCGGCATCAATAATAACCGTATCAAACTCACCACTTTTAATGTGTTTCCAAATCTGGAGCAAGCTGATAATTTCGTCCATACCCGGTAGCAGGGCCATTTCCTCGGCTACCACTTCGTCTGCGCCTTTTTTCTTGAGCATCGTGGCAAAATAGCTTTCAAGCTTGCGCCAGCTATTGCGTACTTCGTCCAGCACGTTAATTTCCTGAGCCCAGAGGTTATCGGCAATCTTTTCGGGGGTAGATTTCAGGGGAAGGTCAAGCGAGTCCGCCAGACTGTGGGCGGTATCAGTGCTAACCACCAGGGTACGATAACCCAGCTCGGCGGAACGAACGGCACTGGCAGCAGAAATAGTAGTTTTGCCTACGCCGCCCTTACCTACATATAATATTACTCTCATGGCTGCTTACCTGCTTTTCTCTTTTTTAGACGAACTACCTGCTAAGCTAGAGGTCAGCCAAATTAACCAATAAAAGATTCCAAAAAACTTCGGCTGTATGAAGCTTTGACAGAACGGTTTTTGAGATATATAAAGCCTAACAGGAAAAGAAAAGTGAGTCTGTAGCGTGTACTACGGTTAGCTAGGGGATGGGAGAGAGGGAAATAGTCAAAAGTCGAAGGTCGAAAGTCGGAAACTAAAATTCCTGTGACCCTTGACTTTCGACTACTCTTTAACGTAGCCAAGTTCCTTAAATTTGCCTTCCTTATCGTAGATGTTGTGATTAGCTTGCCTGGAAAACTCTTCCATTTCAGCCGCCTCCTTTTCGGGGTCAGCACCATAGAAGTGAAAAACGCTGATTGTCACCATCGTATTTGGCTTGTGAGTTTTTTTCAGTTCCTCAACATACATAGTAATACTTCCATAAGGTACTGGCACTTTTACCCCACAATCGCATGGAAAAGTAGCGTCATTAGCTTCACGAAATATCATGGTGAGATGTTGTAGTTGAAATCCCGTTGTTCCACTTTTTCGCATCTGGTCGTCTATCAATATTATTTCAAATTTGTGATCGCTCATAAATACCTCCTAACAAATAAACTTTTCCACACTGTTACAATATCAAAATGAACAAGGATTATCAAATAGTAAAGGCTGCTCCTGTAGGAGGCTGCTCCTTCAGCCGAATTTCCCAGGCAGGTTTTAACTTAGTGGTGTTGTCAATTAATTCGGGAGGTGCTATCATTTGGTATATGAAGGTACATTTATCCATAATATTATCCAGACCATAGCCTAAAATTCAGGAGGAGTATTAAATATGGCGTACATCCAATTCGTTAAAAATTACCAGGACCATAGCACTGATATGGGCTTCCAGTTTGAATTTTTTTGTGACCGTTGCGGCAACGGCTTTATGACGCAGTTCCGCCCCAACAAGCTGGGGGCAGTCGGCGAAGTAGCGCGCGGTCTGGGTAATGTCTTTGGCGGCGTTTTCGGGCGAGCGGCAGGGGCATCCGATAATATGGATCGGCTGATGCGCGGCAAGGCCCACGATGATGCCATGGCCCAGGCCACTTCTGAAATTAAACCTCTATTTAACCAGTGCCAGCGTTGCGGCCTGTGGATTTGTAAAGACGTGTGCTTTAATAATGAAGTTGGCATGTGTGTAAATTGCGCTCCCAAGAGAGAGGGCGAAATCGAAGCCGCTAAATCTGCCGCCTTTGTCCAACAAGTTCAGCAGAAAGCCTACAATACCGACTTTGTAGCCGATGTAAATCTAAACCAGCAGCGCGTGGTAACTTGCCCCCGTTGCGGCAACAGCACAGGTGGAGCCAAATTCTGCCCAAGTTGTGGCCTTAATCTTGTACCACAGCAAGAGACGTTTTGTACCGCTTGTGGCAACAAAGTAGCACCCGGCACAAAGTTCTGTGGTAGCTGCGGAAATAAGATGCTTTAACGATGACGCTGGCAACCAATTTAGCTCAAGTCCAGGAACGGATCGAGCGAGCCGCCCAGCGCGTAGGCCGAAATCCAGCAGAAATAACCCTGGTGGGAGTTTCTAAAACTGTTGGGCGCGAAGTAGTGGAAGAAGCCTATCGGGCTGGGTTGCGGGTCTTTGGTGAAAACCGCGTGCCGGATGCCGAGGAAAAGTTCAGCCCCTTGCCCTACTCGCCCGACCAGGGGCAACTTCACCTTATTGGGCATCTTCAGAGCAACAAGGCCAAACGAGCCGCCAACCTTTTTGATATGATTCACTCGGTGGACGATTATAAGTTAGCGGTGGCCCTTGACCGCCATTGTGCCGAACTTGGTAAAAAATTGCCGATATTGCTTCAGATTAATGTCTCAGGGGAACTTTCCAAAGAAGGCTTAGAACCTTCACAATTGACCGAAAATTTAGAAAAAATCGCCCAATTACCCAACCTGGAGTTGCACGGTTTAATGACGATTGCCCCTTTTGTTCAAAATGCCGAAGAAACCCGCCCTATTTTCCGCCAATTGCGGAGACTATTTGAAAACCAGGCAAATAGTGTTAAAATGTACAAGTGGCGCGATTTGTCAATGGGAATGACAAATGATTTTGAGGTCGCAATAGAAGAGGGAGCTACGCTGGTTCGGGTAGGTCGAGCAATATTTCAGTAGGGGCATCCCACTATTACCCTCCTGACGTTTGGGTTGCAACCGGGTTATTAAATGTTCAACACTTCGCACTTAATCGAATATTTGACCAATCTCCCTCTTTTACAGGTGCCTAGCTCTTTATTGCAAGCAGCCCTGAACGAGGGGTTACGGCTGGCCCGTACCGATGCTGGGTTGGTTATTTTTTTTGATTATGACGAAGGGCGCGAGTCAGGCAGCGATGTGGGAGTGCTACGTTATTTTCTGGCAACCCAGACCGCCCAATTCCAGAATCAGGCTAATCGTAACGGTTCATCTGCCGATCAAAATCCCCTGAGTTTATGGCTTCCCAAAAGCCCAACTATCCAGGAAATAAGCGTTGCGCCAGGGAATGTGCGGCGAGTGCTGGTTTTACCGCTGATTAACCCTAACAGCCAGCAAGCCCTCGGTATGGTGCTGCTGCTGATGCCTCGCACCGACCCCAATGGCTCTGTTAGTATCACTATTAACAGCAACGATATCCCCCATTTAGCGGCTTACACTCGCGCTACCTCCAACGCCTGGGCCAGTCTGCGCTCTCTGACCAATATGTCGCGCCGCCTGGAAGATTTGGTGTTGCTTAACGATGTGGCGACCGCTATCACCCAAAACCGTAACCTCCAGGATTTGCTCAAGCAAATTATGGAGACCACTGCTCAGATGTTGCATGCCAACGCCTGTACCCTGATGTTGCTTGACCATGTTTCAAACGAACTGGTTTTCAGTATCCCGGAGGGCGAAGCGGGGGAACAACTCAAACAATACCGTTTGCCCCTTTCGCAGGGTATCAGTGGCTATGTAGCCCGCACCGGGGAGCCTGTTATCGTCAACGATGTAGCCAAAGACCGCCGTTTTAGCCAAAATGTGGACAACCAGACGGGCTTCACTACCCGCACCATTATGTGTGTGCCGATGGTGGTGCGGGACAGGACTATCGGGGTAATTGAGGTCATCAACAAGAAAAATGGCGGGGTATTTAATCCCAACGACCTAGCCCTGCTGTTGACGCTGGCGGCTCAATCGGCGATTGCTATCGAAAACGCCCAACTTTATTCTGATTTGCGCGAAGAACGTGATAAACTTATTGCCAAAGAAGAAGAAGTGCGGCGCGATTTAGGGCGCGATTTGCATGACGGCCCTGCCCAGGTTATCGCCGGGATTGCCATGCGGGCTAACTTTATCCGCAAACTTTACGAAAGCGGCAACGAACACGAAAAGTTAGTTGATGCTTTGAACGAATTGGAAAAAGTAGCTTTGCAAGCCGCCAAAGATATTCGTACTACCATGTTTGGTCTGCGCCCCTTGATGCTGGAAACCAAAGGCTTAATCCCGACCCTGGAAGCCTATATCGAGAAATTAGTGGCCGAAAAGTGGCAAACCCACCTGATTGTGGATGGTTTTGGTATTCCCGAAACCGAAGGCGAGGTGCGGCTACAGCATAATACCGAGGCCGCAATTTTTATTATTCTCCAGGAAGCGATTAACAATATCCGCAAGCATGCCGACCCCGCGAATGTCTGGATTACCCTCAAGCACGATATTGAAAGCACCACTATAACGATACGCGATGATGGTAAAGGCTTTGACAGCGAAGCGATGACCGCCAATTACGACAAACGCGGCAGTTTTGGTCTGCTCAATATGCGGGAACGCGCCCGCCTTATCAACGCCTCCTATGACCTCTATTCCCGCCCCGGTCAGGGAACGACTATCACGATGGTTATCCAGCATAGCTCCTTGCCCCAGGTCGGCACCCAAGCCCTCGCCGTAACCCAACTTAACTCGATTTAACAGGTTGTCAGTCGTCGGTTGTCAGTTGTCGGTAAAAATCCAAAATCTAAAATTGAATATCTAAAATCGGGGAAAATTCGTAGGAGCGGTTCGCGAACCACCCGGTTACAAGGATTGTCATTCTGCCTAGTTCAGGCAATAGAATCTGTCAGGTATAAATAATCCACCCAAATTCGTCACCCTGAGCTTGCGAAGGGTCTTGCGAATAACATTGAGATTCTTCGGTTGACGGAGCAACCTCCTACAGTGTTCAGAATGACAATTGCGTGACCAAGCAGGTCGCGAAACACCAACTTACTAATTTCCCTTGATTTTGGATTATATCCTGTTTATCCTTGTGAATAAAAAGGGCGGTTCGCGAACCGCTCCTACGAATTTTCCCCGATTTTAGATTTCAACCCCGCCTAAGTTCAAAACTCGCTGAGGGGTTTGCGTCCAGCGAAGTTGCTGTTGAGGGGATGCCAGTACATTATTGACTCCTCACCCAATTTCCAGCACAAATTGACGACTTCCCCAGTGGCGCGGCGAGCCGGAAAATCCACCAGCCCTATATCCATATCCTTAACCTGAATCGCCAATTCGTATAATTCTTGCAAGGCCACCCGTACATCCTTCATCAGTTCGGTAATGCGACGGGCCAGAGTTTCGCGTTTGAGGTCATAGCCATTGCCGCTGGCTTTGCTGGCCTCAAGAGCCTCAAACTCATGGCGATTCTGGTCAACCTCGGCTTTGTGAGCCACCAATTTCTCAACCAGGGGGCGCACGCGGGGTAATAGCGCATTAGCCTCATCCAAAGTATAAAGCCGGGGGATTTCCATAGGTCAGGTTTAAACCTTTCTTAAAATAGCTATCAGCTATCAGGTCAAAAAGTCGAAAGAGAGTTCTCATTTTAATCGTTTACTTTACTTTAGCTCTCTGTAAGGCTTTATCAATAGCTTCTTTTATTTCCAAGCTTAAAGGCTGCTTTCGTAATTCGACTAAAGCATTGATAGCCTTTTCATTTTTACTTTCTTTTATTGCTCTTATAATATTTTGCGAAAGATGTAAGTCTGCTTTGCTCAACTCAGCCATTAGTCTTGATAATCCCGCATCCCCTAACTTTATTAAGGCTTTTCCCGCATTTACTCCCAACATTTCACAATTCATTTGCTCATCTTCGTCCAATACATTAACTAGAGCTTCTATTACAACCGCATCATTTCTTCCTAAAACCCCCAAAGACTCGGCAGCTCTTATTCTCACCTCGCCACTCTCACTTTTATTGCTTACTATTTTTAAGAGGAAGTCTACTGCTTTTTGATCACCAAGTAACCCTAATGCATCGGCTACAGAATAGCGAATGGTTGAGTTAGGATTTTCAAGTAGTGCTAATAGTGGTTCTAATGCTTTAGTAGATTTTAATTGACCTAAAGCAATAGCAATCTCACTAACTGCCCCTGCCTTTTCATTTTCTTCATCCTCAGAGCTAGCTACCTCACCCATGTTTTCTAAAGCCTGAAGCAAAGGATCAATGGCACGTTCATCACCTAACTCAGCTAGAGAACAAGCCGCAAATTGTTGCACGGTATAGTTATCATTAAGCAAAGTAGCAATCAATGGTTCTACAGCCTCTTGAAAACCTAAATTTCCCAGGGCTGAAGCTGCAAGGTAGCGGATACGAATCTGAGGATGGGCTAAAGCTTCAATGAGCAGTTCCAAAGCTCGTCTATCTCGAAGCTTGCTTAAAGTTGTAATCATAGCTTCATCTAAAGGAGAATTATCATTCCTATTTATTGTTTCCAATGATTTTTGACCTTTGATTTTCGACTTTTTACCCACAACCGACCACTATTGGGGTTTCCGGGCAAAGGAATAAAAGGCCCGATAAAGATGCGGAATCCCGTTGGGCTGCTTGAACTGCGCCAAGCGTTGGTAGGCCGCACTTTTGACCCGTTCCAGAGTTTCGGGTTCCAGGCGTTCCAGACAGCCCCGCGCCCCGTGCGACCACTCGGTAGCCCACCATTCGTCCTCATCGGCAAAGATAAACTCTTTTTCTTCCTGAATAACTCGATAATTGATAAATCCCGCCTGCTCCAGCCCGGTCTCCAGCCATTGGTTATTGGTAGCATGGCTGGGTGGGCGACCACTACCGCCGGATTGGGGGCGCATCCCAACCTCACTCATCCAGTTCCAGCGTTCGTCGGGTATACCCCAGGAGGTAGCCGCCAAAAAACCACCCGGTTTCAATACCCGGTAGATTTCAGTCAGGGCTTTCGCCAGTTGGGGAAAGAAAAAGAGGCCAAAACCACATAGAACCGCCTCAAAACTGCCCTCACCCAAATCCAGTTGTTCGGCATCCATTACTTGGGCCGAGGCGTTTGGCAACTGGCGGGTGGCGATTTCGGCGGAGGTGCGAGCCACCATTTCTTCCACCAGGTCTATCCCTAACACCTGTCCGGCTGGCCCAACCTTATCAACCGCCGGAAAAAGCACCGCCCCACCCCCGGTAGCTAAATCTAGCACTTTCGCCCCGGTTACTAGCGGGGATAGCTCGACCAGGCGTTGTCCAAAATAAGAAAAGTAACGCGGCCCAACCCGGTCATAGGTTTCGGCGGCCCGGCTAAAAACTCCAACGGTGGCGGCTTTGCGGGCCTGTTGCTGGTTTTCCATCATTTTCCTCCTGCTCGGTTTATTGTATCACAGGGGGAAGTTGTTGGTTAGTCATTGCCCGGATATTTTTTGGACAGCCGCTTGCCCTAGCTCCATTACCTTAATAGTTTCGATGTGATACGATAGCCGCATCCAACCAATCACAAATATTTGTAGCAATACGCTCCCAACCCGGCTCTAACAGACACATATGGGCAAAACCGGGACATTCCCACATCTCGGCTCGGTATTTTTGGGCGATTTTCCTGACCATCGCCACCGGGGTTATATTATCCGCACTGCAACCTATCACGAGCAGCGGGCTAGTGATATTTTGGGCGTTCACCGGGAGTCCCAGCAGAGCAATCTCAAGAATCAGGCGGCCAGGTTCGGGCACAAACCTTGCAAAAAGCTGTTGCTGTTGGTCTAACGAAAGGTTGTTTAGCAATAGCTCCTGAGCTTCAGCAAAATTCGGCAGTAGCGGGCGACCCAGCAAAAATTCCGGCAGATGGCGTAAGGAAGTTTTAAGCAAAGGCCCGGTTCTTACCGCAAAAATACCGCGTGGGGCCGCCGGATTAATTAGGATAGCGGCGGGTGATTGGCGCAACTCGGCCAGCTTTTGCACCAGCAGTCCGCCCATACTATGCCCTACCAACACGGGGTTGCCTAATTCCTCCGCCACCACTCTGACATCAGTGATATAATCCTGAATCGAAATCTTACTAATATCAGGCATGGGTTTTGAGCCAGAATGCCCCCGCAAATCCAGGGCATAAGCTGGATAGCCTCTTTCAGCGAAAAATCCCAGATAATTCTCCCAGTTCCAGGCGCCTCCCCATAAACCATGTACAAACAAAAGTGGCGGTTTAGTAGCTGGGTTTGTTGGTTGAGCGGTTAAAACGTTCAGTCCAGCAATCGTAGTCTGCATTCTTTTCTCCATTAGCTTGACCGTAAGCCAGTCCCGGCATAAAATGAGCGTGCTAATATTATATACGTTTTCAAGAATTGATTACTGACTACTGATTCCTATAATATACGACTTTCGCTTGAGGCCAATTCTCAGGTTCAATTTATAGTTACTTACCTGCATTGGCGAGTTCTAAAGCGAAAGTCCTAAATAAAGAAAGCCTGAATGACCGCAAAAATTATAATAATAGGGCTTGGGCCGGGCAACCCTAACCACCTTACGCTAGGGGCAATCCGGGCTATGCAAACGGTTGGGACAGTCTGGCTACGAACGGCCAAACACCCTACCGTGCCGCATTTACCCAAAGAGTTAATCCTAGAATCTTTTGACGATTATTATGACCACCTCCCTACTTTTAGCGAGGTTTATGACACGATAACTGAAAAGCTGCTGGAAATGGCTCAGTCTAGTAATAAACCCATCGCCTATGCTGTGCCGGGACACCCGTTGGTGGGTGAAAGTAGTGTGCTGCGGTTACTGAATAAAGCTAAAGAGGCGGGAATTGAAACCGAAATTGTAGATGGCCTGAGTTTTATTGAGCCAACCTGTAGCCTCTTGCAAATTGACCCCCTTCAGGAAGGTCTTACCATAATAGATGCTACCGAATTAGCAGCCCGCCCCGAAAGCCAATTACCCCGCGAAAAAGGGCTGGAACTGCCAGTCTTGCGTCCCTTACTGGTCGGGCAGGTCTATAATCAGCGACTCGCCAGCGCGGTTAAACTGGCCTTGATGGAGGATTACCCTAACAGCCACCCGGTTTCGCTGCTGCGGGGGGCAGGAGTGCCGGGGGAGGAAGCCCGCCTTGACCTACCGCTTTTTGAGCTAGACCGTCACCCCGAATGGACTGACCACCTGACTAGCGTTTATCTGCCACCACTGCCAATTTTAGAGGCAATTGGCAGCTTCGCCAATATCCACTATGTGATAGCCCGCCTGCGAGGGCCGGGTGGCTGCCCCTGGGATAGAGAGCAAACCCATGGCAGCCTTAAACGTTACCTTATAGAAGAAGCTTACGAGGCCCTGCACGCTCTGGACGAGGAGCCAGAAAAGATGGCGGAGGAGTTCGGGGATGTGCTGTTACAGGTTATTTTGCATGCCCAGCTTGGTGCGGACGAGGGCGATTTTACCATCCGGGAGGTTATGAGTGAACTCGCCCGCAAGATGATTCATCGTCACCCCCACGTTTTTGGCGATGTCACAGTCAGTGGCGCACCCGAAGTAGTGCTAAATTGGGAGCAGATTAAAAAGGCCGAACGCGCCCAGAACGGCGAGGCTTCCAGGTCAGTGCTGTCGGGCGTACCGCGTGCAATGCCCGCCCTGTTACAAGCCCAAAATTTGCAACGCAAAGCCGCCGACCTGGGTTTTGAGTGGCGCAACCTGGAGCAAGTGCTGGACAAACTGGTGGAGGAGGTGGAGGAAGTTCGCCACACCACTAACCAGGCTGAACTTGTGGAAGAAATCGGCGATGTCTTAATGGTGCTGGCGGCGGTAGCGCGCGGGCTAAAGGTAGATGCCGAGGAAGCCTTGCGGTTATCCAATAATAAGTTCCGGGGGCGTTTTGAAGCCTGGGAAACGATTGTCCACGAGCGCAACCTGAACCCCCGCCAGATGGAATTGCCGGAACTCGAAGCCCTCTGGCAAGAAGCCCGTCAGCGTTACGGGAAGTAGGAGCAAGAATAAAGTAGCAAGAAGCAAGAATAAAGATTTCTTGTTCCCCCTTCCCTAAAGTGGAAGGGGGCTAGGGGGTTAGGTTTGATTTTCCGACGACTAACAACCGACAACCATTTGCCCTTGCCTTGCTATGCTAAACTAAAAGCGTAAGGGCATTTGAGAAGTTTGGCTGGTACGTTTTTATATTCAGGGCTTTCGCTTGAGGCAATTTTGCAAGTTCAATTATTAGCCAATTACTCCTTTTAGCGAGTTTATAAGTGGAAGTCGTAATAATTTTATCCTGCAAGTAGTCACAGCATTTACAAGGAGAATTTCACATGTCCGAAAATATTAATCAGGTGGTAGGTGAGTTTCTGGCCCCGCCCGAAGTGCCTGATGCCGATTATACCCTTGAGGAAGGCAAACGAGGCGAGGAGAACCCGGAGCAGGGCGCGATTGCCGATGGCGTAAACGGCGACCCGGATGGCACTACCGAAATGGACGTAAATCAGTTGACTGCCGCTACCCCGGTGGCTACTGATGAGGGTACAGATAGCGAGGGCGGAGTAAGAGCTTTTTCGGCAGGTAGCAGCACAAGTTTTGAGATTGTCTGGAAGGGTAGCCCTAATTTCTGGGAAGGGCGCACCGGCACTAAACCTCTGGCAATCGTCAACCATATTATGCAATCCAGCCTGGAAAGTGCCACCTCCTGGTTTAATAATCCGAATGCGGAGGCCAGCTCGCATTTTGGGGTGGGCAAAGATGGTCGGATTTACCAGTACGTCCGGCTGGAAAACAGTGCCTGGGCTAACGGCCCGGTCAATCGGCCCGATGGCAGCATTGATTGGCTGGCGAACGCCGTCCAGAATAAAATTAATCCTAACCGCCTGACCATTTCAATCGAGCATGAGGGCAAAACTGGCGAAGAGTTTCCCGAAACTCAATATCAAGCGACCCTCTATCTGCATAAAATGTTGATAAACCAATTCCAGATTGCCGTAGACCGTCATCATATAATCGGCCATTACCAGATTGATTCGGTCACTCGTCCTCAATGTCCAGGGCGAGCCTTCCCCTGGGATAGGTTGATGGGTGATTTAGCGGCTGTTGCCCAACCCCAACCAGTCCAACCAACTGCCGCCCAACCAGCCGATACAGGTGGTAGCGTTCCCGGTTTTACACCCTATGCTTTTGGGCCGGGAACAGTCAATACCAACAATGCCTTTGTGCGAGTGGTTCCTAGTTTTGGAGCGGACGGCAAGGTTTTACGCAAGTTAACTTCTGGCACAACCCTCAAGTTTGACGGCTATACCGACCAGGGGCCCGCTTTCCGAAATACCACGCGCTGGTATCGGATTAACCAGGATAGTGGCGGTGGTTGGATTCACGCTTTGATGATTTCGTAACAGGGGCTAAACTCTAATAGGGAGGGCCACCATTACCCGGCGTACCGTCAGCAAATCTGCCAAGGTTAGTTGAATTCTGCTCATCCATTATTTTCTTTAATAGGATATACCATCCCAAAAGCACCAAAAAACGAAATTCGGTATGTTTGATGGAGGCTTTTGGGATTTTAATCTGACCGATTATTCTGGATTCACTAACTCTGGTGGCCGTACAAACTATTAATTCTTCGTTGACGTTATTTAACCAGTAATAATTATCCGCGCTCCGCCGTCGCCAGTTAATAGGTTGAGCCGCTTTGTCGGTAAATTTTAGGCTGCCATTATCGCCAAAGCCGTAGGCAAAGGTGGCCTGAACCGGGCCGTTTACCGAAGATTTGATGCTAATAATAGAGCGCAAAACTCCCGTTTGATCTAAAGCCAGATTTAAGCCATCACTTTCGATTAAAATTGTACCTTTCTTCCATGAAAGAATTGCGGTTAACTTATTATCGCTTTCGGCCCGTAACTCAACCTGGGATTGATAACCTTTTGGTTGTATCCAGGTAAAAACTTTGTATTCAGATTTATTTTCTGCTGTCATAAATCTGAACTCTTTAAACGATAGGTTTTCCGGTAGTATCAGTATATAGCTTGCTAACGACGGTATAATCCTCGCGGTTATGCCCGGTATTTTTCATGATGCCGTAAAGCTGTTGGGCCAGGGCCGTACCCATCATCGGCACGCCCAAATCTCTCCCGGCGTTAAGGGCAGCGTTAAGATCTTTGTGCAACAATTCGGTGGCGAACCCGGTGGTAAAATCGCCCTTGAGCATATTGTTGGGTATCCATTTATCCATCAAATAGCTGGCACTGGTGGCATTGAGCAAAACCTCACGCAGCATGTGGGGGTCAGCCCCGGCTTTTACCCCAAAGGCGAAACCTTCCGCCAGTGCTACCGCGTTCAGCCCAATAATAATCTGATTGACCAGCTTGACTACCTCGCCCATCCCCTGCGGCCCGACTAATACGGGTGTACCCATCGCGCTCAAAACTGGTTTGGCCCGCTCGAAAGTTTCGGGGTCAGAGCCAGCCATAATCGCCAAAGTGCCGGAAGCCGCTCGGAATGGCCCACCACTAACGGGTGCATCCACAAAATCTACCCCTTTTTCTTTAAGGCGAGTGGCAATCCCCTGGCTGGCGACGGGCGAAATGGTACTCATATCAATTACCAGCAATCCCGATTGTGCCCCTGCCGCGATACCATTTGGCCCAAAACAGGCTTCCTCCACCTGGGGCGCGTCCGGCACCATCGTAACAATCACTTCTACTTCGCTGGCTAGTTCCGCCGCCGATTTCGCTTCTTTTGCGCCCATTGCTACCAGTTCTTCCAGCGGTTGGCGGTTGCGGTGAGCCACCACCCAGGTTTCAAACCCTTTTTTAATTAGTTGTTCAGCCATCGGACGACCCATCGCCCCCAGCCCTACAAACCCTACCCGTTTAATCTCAGCCATTTCGGTCTCCTGGTTGTTGAAAAGCTATCAGCTATCAGCCGTCAGCCAAAAAGTTGTTAGTTATTGGTCAAAAGTTAGGGAGTTTCTTTTTTTTGACTTTCGACTTTTGCCATTCAACTTTCGACTATTTTTCCCCTAAATATGCCCGTTCTAATAATTCTGCCAGATGCATAACCTCGGCGTTCTGCCCGTCTTCGCGTAGGCCGTAACTAATCTGGATGGCGCAACCGGGATTGCTGGCAACCACAATATCAGCATGAGCGTTTTTGATGTTTTCAGTTTTCCAACTTAATACCTCGCCCGCCATCACAGGTTGCATGATGTTATAAATCCCGGCACTGCCACAACACCAGTCGCTCTCTTTCATCTCCACCAATTCTACCCCCGGTATCTGGCGGATTAGCTGGCGGGGCTGACTAAAAACCTGTTGCCCATGCCGCAGGTGGCAAGCATCCTGATAGGTAACTTTGGCCTTGAGCGGGGCTTTGGGCGGCTGGAAACCAACCTCCACCAGAATTTCCGAGAAGTCGCGCATTTTACCGACAAACTTTTTGGCGCGCTCGGCATAAACTGGGTCGTTATGCAAAATATGGTCGTACTCTTTGAGAGCCGCCCCACAACCACTGGCGTTAACAATGTAATAATCTGCCCCGGTCTGCTCGAAAGCCTCAATGTTCTGGCGAGCCAGTTGCATAGATTGTTCGTGTTCGCCTATATGGACGTGCAACGCCCCGCAACAATGCTGGCTTTTGGGGATAATCACCTCACAGCCGTTGCGGGCCAAAACATTCACCGTAGCGGCATTAGTACCACGAAACAGTTCGTCCTGAATGCAGCCCGTGAGCAAAGCCACCCGCGCTTTCTTCTGGCCCTTCGCCGGAATAATATGGCCCAACTCTTGTTTCAAAATCCCGCCCTGCGCTTTGGGCAACAGCTTTTCTTTTTCGTCCAACCCACCCGGCAAAATTTTGAGTAGTCTGCTTTTGCCCACCAGCCATTGCACGCCCGATTTCTGGTAAACCCTCAAGCCCAAGCCCGCCGTCCGCATCGCCCAGGGGTGCATAAACAGGAAACCGAGGGTTACGCCGCGTAAAACTCTTTCGGTTTGAGTGGTCGGTTTAAGTTGGGCGCGGGCCGCTTCCAGCAACGAGCCATAAGGTACACCGCTAGGGCAAGCCGTTTCGCAAGCCCGGCAGCCCAAACACAAATTCAGGTGATGGCGCAGGTCGGGGTCGTCCTGGGGAATCTCGCCCGAAGCCAACCCCCGAATCTGGTAAATCCGGCCTCGTGGTGAGTCGGCCTCTAACCCCGTCGCCTTGTAGGTCGGGCAGAAGCTCAGGCACAAACCACAATGAACACAGGTACGCAGTTGTTTTTCGGTGATAATCTCCAGAATCGGGCTGCCAGCATAGGGCGAGACACTTTCGGCGGTGTCCAGCACTGGAAGATTCTTTTTATTTCGGGCTATTTCCATTGATTTTACTCAAAATCTCCTCACTTATTTGTTCGGGGCTTTTATCATTGGTGTAAATCGTAATTTTTGCAAGGTCGCTATTAGAATGGTGGCTGGTCAGAATTTCCAATAGTTTATACAAACGGGTGGCCTCTTGTTGAAACCGCTGCCTGAGAATCTGGATTGATTCGGCTTTATCAGGCGACGGCAAAATTAAAACTACATTCGCAAAAGGGACTAAAGCCTGTTCTGCCCGAGCCAACAAACTTGCATCCTCATAAACCGAATGACCCCCTCCAAAATCAATAACACAATCATTAGGGTAATCGGCCAGTACCCGCTCAACCGCGTGGGCATGGAAAGGCTGCCAGTACCGATACAACTCGAAAACCTCTCCCTCAGCCCTAATCCGGGCGGCCAGTGCCTCATCATAGCCAATCTCTTTGTAATATTCCCAGCGAAGTTCGTCCAGTCTGATATGTTTGCGACCTAATTTTTCAGCAACCAAATTACCCAGGGTGCTTTTGCCAGTCATAATCGGGCCAATTAAAATTAAACTCGATGGTTCTTGTTGGCTTATCTGGGTAGCAATTTCCTCAGCGGATTCTAGCGGTATTTTGCCCACGTTATAAATGGTTCGTTTGGCAAGTAGATAATTGGAAGGATGCTCGACGAAAAAGTCATTAATCTTATATATAACTTGTAGTTCTGCCGTGAAACGTTGCTGCAATATCGCCAGAGACTCTTTAAGGTCTGGCAAAGGCATTAACAAAACTACATTCGGGAGGGGCTCAAACAGTTGCTTGACCTTACCCAATAGGTTTTCGTCCTCATAGACCGAATACATTGCTTCGACTTCAAAAATAGCATCGCCCGGTTCGGCTAATAATTTCTCGACCAGGGCCGCATGAAATTGGATGGCGTATCGGTAATAACCATACATTCCGTCCTTAACCCGTTCTGCCGCCCCAATTTCTTCCTTGTAACCCAATTGCTCAAACTCGGCTAGCCTGAATTGGTCGGTGGAACGCAAGGGTAGTCCTAGTTTTTCCGCCAGGGTTTTAGCGGTTACTGATTTTCCGGCCTTAAAAGGGCCTATCAAAATAATTGAGGACATTTCTCTCTTTCCAGACAACCGTTTAATATTATGGCTTGACCCAAAACTTATGAACCAAAATGTTATATTCCCCCAACGAACTTGCCAGGGTTGAGCAAGTTGCGTTCATCCAATTGCCGCTTGATGGTTTGCATAGCAGACAGGCTATTAAGTCCGGCAGGCTTGCCCCATACTTCCAGCTTTTCTTTTAGGGCCAGGGGTGCTTTCTCGATTACTAGACTTCCCCCTTTGGCCTCTAACTTTTCACGGGCATCTTGTATTAAAGGTATTGCCTCTAGGATATTTTCATCCTTATAAGCTCTTGGATAAAGGTAAATTAAGCCTGTACCTGCCCGTGCCTGAAGGGTTAAACTTACGTCATCTAATTGGCGTAAAATTTTCTCCGCAAGTTGCCAGGAGAAAAGCATATCAGTTAAATGAGAACTAAAGCGGAATAGAATATTATAGGCAATAGCCCTTTGCAATCCTAAACTTCCCATAACTTCCACAATTATGGCAACATCTTCTGGGTATTTATTTGCTGGATCAAGAATACTTATATCTTTCGCACCCTGTTGGCGACATAAGGCCATTATTTCATCCATTTGTCGAACAACCGCCACTTCTTGCCCATCAACCGCTACACGCAACCCACAAGCCCCGTTATCAATTCCAATAAGCTCTAAAGCGGCGGGGCTAAAATTACTGCGGGCTAGTTTGCGGCTTGTTTCGAGACCGATCGCGACGGTCTCAAACCTCATATTAAACCAGCGGCTAATTTGTGGTTTTGGCAGAACCTTAAAAGTGAGTTCGGTGATAAGGGTCAGTGTGCCGAGCGAACCAATCAGAAGTTTGTGGAGGTCGTAGCCACTGACGTTTTTGACCACCCGCCCGCCGCTCCGCCCGATAGTGCCATCCGCCAGCACAAACTGACAACCGATCACAAGGTCGCGCAACGTGCCATAGAGCAGCCGTTTGGGGCCACTGACGTTGCTGGCAACCACCCCACCTACCGTTGCACCTTCCAGTTCAGGGGGGTCGAGTGGCAACCACTGGCCTTTTTCCGCCATAATCTCACGCAAAGTAGCCCATTTCATCCCGGCCTGAACGGTGATAGTCAGGTCGGCGGGTTCGTAGGCCACCAGTTTGTCCAGTTTCAGGGTAGAAAGGGTGAGGTAAGTTGGTTTGCCAATATTGCCCAAATCCTGTTTAGTGCCACCCCCCCGAATATTGACGGTGGTATTATTTTCCCAGGCTTCACGCAAAATCGCCGAAGCTTCCTCGGCGGTTTCAGGCGACAAAGTTGTTATGTCAAGTTCTTGCATGTTATTTAGCTCTTTCACCACGCCTGCCCCATACCTTCGCGCACGTAGTTAGCCTGGGCGCGACCAGGGGCGGGAATGCGAGTTTCGCCACAACGCCCCGGTGTGGGGAAGACCTTGCCGGGATTGCACAATCCAGAAGTATCAAAACCATCGCGGATACGGCGCATAACATTCATATCGTCCTCGTTAAAGACAAAACACATCATATCGCGCTTCTCAACCCCGATGCCATGTTCGCCCGAAAGCGTGCCACCCGCCTCGGCACAAATCCGAATAATCTCCGTACCAGCCTTGACCGCTTTTTCGGTATCGCCCGGCTTGTTGGCATCAAACATAATCAAGGGGTGCAGATTGCCATCCCCGGCGTGAAAAACATTCGCTATTGGTAAGTCGTATTCTTTAGAAACTTCGCCCACCCGCGCCAGCACTTCCGGCAACTTGCTGCGCGGCACCACCCCATCACAGACATAATAATCTGGCGACATCCGGCCCACCGCCCCAAACGCCCCCTTGCGCCCCTTCCAGAGTTTATCCCGCTCGGCATTATCTTTGGCGGTTTTGAAGGAGATAGCCCCGGCTTTGGTGCAGATTTCCTCAATTGAGGTGGCCTGTTGTTCCAGAGCCGCCGGGAAGCCCTCACACTCCACCAGCAAGACCGCCGCCGCCTCGGTGGGATAACCCGCATGCACCGAAGCTTCAACCGCCTGTATCGCCAGATTGTCCATCATTTCAAGGGCGGCTGGCACAACCCCGGCCTCGATTATGCCCGATACCGCATCTGAACATTTCACCAAATCGTCAAAAACCGCCAGAAAAGTTTTTACGCCAGGGGGTAGCGGGGTCAATCGCACCGTAATTTGCGTAACTAGCCCGATTGTACCCTCGCTACCCACAAACAGCCCACACATATCGTAACCGGGGGCATCTGGAGCAGCCTCTCCGCCAAACCGCCGGATTTCCCCATCAGGGGTCACGACTTCCAGGCCCAAAGTGTGGTTAGTCGTAACGCCATAAACCAACGTATGTGGCCCACCGCTATTCTCACCCACATTGCCGCCGATGGTACAAGCTTTCTGGCTGCTGGGGTCTGGCACGTAATAAAGGCCATACGAAGCCACCGCCTGTGACAGATGCAAATTGACCACACCGGGCTCAACCACCGCCCGTAAATTATCGGCATCAATCTCGACGATTTTATTCATGCGGGTGAAGGCAATCAACACCCCGCCGCGCAGGGGGATGCTACCCCCACTAAGTCCCGTGCCCGCCCCTCGCGCCGTAAAATAGAGTCTCTCGCGGTTGCAATATTTAACCAGTTCAGCAACTTGCTGGGTGGTGCGGGGGAAAACCACCGCTTCGGGCAGGTGTTTATCAATCGAGCCATCATATTCGTAGAGTTTCAGGTCGTAATTTTTCCAGAGTACCGCCTCCGCCCCGACAATTGCCCCCAGGTCGTGGGCCAGTTTCTCCCGGTCTATTACTTTTGGGGTGGTTTCCTTAACTATGGTCATATCAAAATTCCTTTTTTAACCGCCGAGAACACCAAGTAAAATCAAATTAAATGATTTCCTGCAAATTTGATTATAAACCCCTATTTTTGTTTAACCACTCTTTTCGATTCCACAATACCGAAGTTGCACCTACTGGTTCAAAATATAAACTAGGGTCGTCTGACTGTATAAGTAGTAGTAATTTCATACCACCTACCAAAAAGTAGCGTGAGTTAAGGGCAATAATATCAAGAATTTGCCAGGCTGTTTCGGGAAATTCCCGTGCAAACTTCTGCAAGCTATAAAATACTAGCAATATCTTATCTGAATTAAAGGCTTGATTATCTCCAAGACTATCATTCAATGCATCCAAATTACGTCCATAATAATCAGGAAATTTTAGAATATTGCTAATATCTTCGTGAAAAGCTTCGACAGTAGCCCATTTCAAACAATCAAATCTAAATATTTGATAGTTATTCTGGTTGAACCACGTTATATCTTCCTCAAGAATAGCTGTGTTCAAGTATAAGCTCACTGACCCAGATTTAAGGATTTGGGTATCTAAATCCATAACCTACAAATTTCCTATGAACAATTTCTTGGCGAACTTGGCGTTCTTGGCGGTTAAAATTATACCTAACACCTAACATCTAACGTCTAACACCTATCAAACGGGCTTTTTCCACAATGTTACGCGCCATCCGGATTGAGGCCGCGTCCACCATTTTACCACTAACGGTAATTGCGCCGCGTCCCTCGGCAATTGCTTTCTGGTACTCGTCCATAACAGCTTGCGCCCAGGTAATATCTTTTTCAGGTGGGGCAAAAGTTTGGTTAGTGGTGGCAATCTGGCTGGGGTGGATGCACCACTTCCCGTCAAAACCCATCGCCCGCCCGA
>Ga0209512_1002082_pt1 | contig 22242 bp, 24 predicted proteins | sample frozenSSSSmetaG_FD_184142 | JGI IMG/M metagenome (GOLD analysis project Ga0209512, IMG submission 184142) | Glacier valley bacterial and archeal communities from Borup Fiord, Nunavut, Canada, to study Microbial Dark Matter (Phase II) -... | ecosystem: Environmental > Aquatic > Freshwater > Ice >...
AATTTCAGCTCAACATGGGGAGGTTCAGATCCTGCAGAACGCACAAATAACTATCGGTTACCCTTTATTGAAAAGTCGATGTTTATCGAAAAAGAGGGAGCTAACCAAAATGCAGTCGCAATTGGCAAGCTTTTTCCCACACAAAATCATCCTGATTACCCTGGACTTAAACTTCTTTGCACGATATTGGGTGGCTATTTCGGATCGCGATTGATGTCGAATATACGTGAGGAAAAAGGATACACTTATTCGATTCAGGCTTCGCCAATTTCCTTTCTGCACAATGGAATCTTTCTTGTATTTGCCGAAGTAAAGACAGATAAAACGGAAGAAACTGTATTTGAGATTTTTCGCGAGATAGAAAAACTCACCATTGAATTAATTTCCGAAGAGGAATTAATCCCGATTCAGAACTACATGCTTGGCAGAATTCTTGAAGATTTTGACGGACCTTTTGCCAGGGCACAAACGTTCGCTTCTCTCAGGGAATGTAACCTGGATTTTGGGTATTACAACCGGCTGATCAATATTATCAAAACGGCAACGCCATTCGAAATCAGGGAACTTGCCAGAAAGTACCTGACACCGGAATCGATGAGCACAGTTATTGCAGGGAAGAAATAAAGATTCGCGAATGAAAGGTACGTGTTGAAAATATCGACTTTCAATAATCTATTACAGCAACTGGCTACTTGCAGCTTGCTACTGGCTTCCGTACTGCCTGGAAAAAGCTTTTGCATTTGATTGTAACAAGCCTTAAGCATGTTGCCAGAAGCGAGTTGCCAGCCGCTATCCTAGAGGTTTACCCGCTTATCAACCAGATAGAGATTGCGTTCGGCGGAGCTGCGCGAAATAAGTTCACCCAGAAATCCGGCAAGAAATAGCTGTGTGCCTAAAATCATCGAAGTCAGCGACAAGTAAAAATAGGAACTCTGCGTAAGCCTTTCAAGCAGAATACCATTCCACAGGTTATACATTTTGTGGATTCCCAATCCGGCAATAGCGATAAATCCAAGAAAGAACATCAATGAACCCAATGTGCCAAACAGGTGCATCGGACGTTTTCCGAACCGCGAGATAAACGAGATTGACATCAGATCGAGGTATCCGAATACAAATCGGCTGAGACCGAATTTAGTGACCCCGTATTTCCGCGCCTGATGTTGCACCTCACGCTCTCCGATCCTTGAAAATCCGGCTTGTTTGGCCATGTAAGGGATATACCGGTGCATCTCCCCATATACTTCAATGCTTTTGACAACTTCCAGCTTATAAGCCTTCAATCCGCAATTAAAATCATGCAATTTTATTCCGGTCACATAACTGGCAGTTGCATTGTAAAGTTTACTGGGGATTGTTTTGGAAAGCGGATCAAAACGTTTCTTTTTCCAGCCTGATACAAGATCAAAACCCTGCTCTTTAACCATCGCGTAAAGACCCGGTATTTCATCGGGACTATCCTGAAGATCAGCATCCATCGTGATAACAACATCTCCCTGTGCCTCCTCGAAGCCTGTATGAAGTGCTGCAGACTTGCCGTAATTCCTGCGAAAATGGACCCCTTTAACGTGAAGATCCTCAACAGAAGCTTTTTCGATCCAATTCCACGATCCGTCATTACTACCATCGTCAATCAGGATAATTTCGTAGGTGAACTCATTCGCCTCCATGACCTTCGAAATCCAGCGGTGTAATTCAGGTAACGATTCAACTTCGTTATAGAGGGGTATAATAACTGATATGTCCATTTGATAATTATTAGGCGCCAACCATTACTCAACCCCGTGAAAAGGATCCGTCGACTGCTTTTTAAAGAAAATTGCAAGGATTAAAGAGAATATAAAACCGTAAAAGGTAACCGAAAATATCTGAGCCAAAGAATAGACAAGTGGAGTCATCACCTTTCGGTACATGGTCATCACTGTATCAATCTGATTCTCATTTGTGCCATTTTTTAAAAGCTGTTCCTCAAGAAACGCCAGGAATTTGTCAATAAGGGTTTTATCAACAAGCTTAAAAAGAACAAAAGTAAAAAAAGCCAGGATCAGAGAGGCATATAACGATTGCAAGGTTCCGAGTCCGAGAGCTCGCCCGTAAGTAACTCCCGCTTCCTGATTGTTTTCCTTGTAGGTTTTCATTGACCAGGCAATCCCCGCAATAACGATGGCATACGAAATGTAGGCACTTGCAGGAGCAAACGGTGAACCCATCACATAGAATACAACAGAATTTAAAATCAGGGCCAAACCCATGTAAAGGCCATAACTCATGGCCATGTGGTTAACTGAATTGCTTTGATCTTCCATAGCTTCATTGGTTTTGATACAAACATATAACAAATATACCTCATTTTCATCAATCAATTCTATCAAAAACAACAGCCTCAAATTTGTTTTAAACTATAAAACACTGACGATAAATATCTTAAATATTATTTTCCGAAAAAACGTCACAAAACTTTTTTTTTATTTGGTACAAGAGGTTTTTTTTCTACTTTTGCGCCGGGTAAGTGCTACACGATCAGTTCCTGTTGAACCCCCCCAGGGCCGGAAGGCAGCAAGGGTAAATAGTCGTAGCGGTGCGATGTAGTTAGCTTACCCACTTGCCGAATTAGCTCAGTTGGCCAGAGCACGTGATTTGTAATCTCGGGGTCGTCAGTTCGAATCTGACATTCGGCTCAAAAGTTCTTTTTTATGACGGGGAAGCTCCAGAATTGGATGACCGCACCCTAAATAAAGTTTCTTATTATTTGGGGAGATACCAAAGCGGCCAACTGGGGCAGACTGTAAATCTGCTGGCGTACGCCTTCGTAGGTTCGAATCCTGCTCTCCCCACATTTTCACTCCAAAATTAAGATATAAGCGGGAGTAGCTCAGTTGATAGAGCATTAGCCTTCCAAGCTGAGGGTCGCGGGTTTGAGTCCCGTCTCCCGCTCTATTCTTTTTCAAATCACCAAAGACTATTTTCAAACATTTAACGAAGAAATCCATAAAAAGATCTTCATTGCCATACGCATCTACCTGACCTCGCCATAGTAAATCAGGAAACAGAAACCTTTTGTTTTGAAAATAAAAGAGTTGCAACAACAAAAAAATGCCACCACAATCAACACAACATCAGATTATTTAAATAATTTAGCAAAAAAAATAGAAGAAAATGATTAATCGATCTGACATATTACAGTTTCTTCAAATAAATAAGATCTTATTTAAAGAGAGATTTAACGTTGTTAAGATTGGCATTTTTGGCTCGTATTCCAGAGAAGAACAAACAGAGAATAGTGATATTGACATAATCGTAGAGTTTGGAGAGAATACAGAGGATTTGTTTGATAAAAAGTATGATCTGCGGGAGTATTTAAAAACAGCGTTCAAGAAAAATATAGATTTATGCAGAGAGGGAGCTATTAAACCTCTGTTCAAAACGGTAATACTAAAAGATGCAATCTATGTATAGCAATGATGAATTACTTTGCTTTACTATTCTTGAATCCGTCAATAAAATCCTGACGATCACAAAAAAAATGACAAGTCTCGATGATTTAAAAAAAGACTTCGTACCATTTGATGCTGTGATGATGAATTTCATCATTATTGGGGAGATGGCAGGTAAATTATCGGAAGAATTTAAAGATAATGATTCAGAGGTTGAATGGCATAAAATATATTCATTTCGGAATATAATCGTCCATGATTATTTCGGGATTGATGAAATCGTTGTATGGCAAATAATTCAAACCAAAATTCCGGCTCTTAAGAAAAGATTAGACACTATTTTAAATCTGTAATTCCTGAAAGCCCCGTCTCCCGCTCAATTCTTTTTCAAATCATCACAATCCATTAACTTTCAATCACCTGTCAATGGAAGAAATTCTGCCCATTGAATTACTCAAAAGTACACGTACTTTTCATCGAAAGTACGTGTACTTTTGATGAAATGTACGCGTACAATTTGGTAAGAGTACGTGTACTATTCCTCTCTTCTGGATTGATCACCCATTACCTATCCATCCTGGTTCAAATCCCTCCAAAGGTTCTGTTTCACCTGAAAGGTAAAACCCGGTTATTTCGGGAAACATCAATAAAGAATCAAAGTTAACCTTCCCAATGAATGATTTTGTACTTTTGCATCAAATGAAGTTGATTGTTTTTTTGGCAGAGAAGTTGCAAGAGAACACCACTCTCATGATGCAGTACTCAATAAAAGATGACAGAACAACAAAATATTCATCCGGAAACAATTCAGCTTTACGAAGTAATCAGAATCACCGAAGGCATTCCTGTATTCCTTGAAGACCATCTCAACCGATTGTATCATTCTGCACAACTGACAGGTATGGAACACTTGCCGGATTCAGTTTCGCTGGAAACGATGATCAAGGAATATATCTCAAGCCAGAAAAAGGAAGAAGGAAATATTAAACTTAGTTTTTCATTCCGTGATTCCACATCCGAACCTCAATATGAGCTAAACTTTATTCCTCATTATTACCCTACCCAGGAAGAATATACGAATGGCGTTAAAGTAGGATTGCTAAAAGCTGTCCGTCCGATTCCACATGCGAAAGTTCAGAATTCTGGGATCAGGGATCGTGCAAATCAGGCAATTTCGGACAATAGTCTGTTCGAAGTACTCCTTATTGATTCGGAAGGAAATATTACCGAAGGGAGTCGTTCAAACGTATTTTTCATTAGAAACGAAACGCTATATTCATCACCCGTCGCCAATATTCTTCAGGGAATTACGCGGTTGAAAGTTATGCAGATTTGTGAGAACGCCGGAATTCATGTGATCGAATCGCCAATTCCGGCAAACTCGCTCAATCAGTTCGATGCCGCATTTCTGACCGGGACTTCACCGAAGATTCTTCCTGTTTCAGCAATTGAAAACATCGTTTATAAAACCGATCACAGGTTATTGATCGACTTGCAGCACCACTACAACCATCTAATTGAGCATTATCTTCGCGAAAGAAGATGATGCTTTTGAAAGAATCGGGCTTTCAAACTTTAATCCATTGCTTAAAATTATTAGATTTTCTCATGAGGAAATTCAAATCCGATACTTATGAAAGTATAAGTCTCCAATCTGAGGAGTTTAGATACAAAAAACGGCGCCCAAAATTTGAGCGCCGTTTTTAATTATTATATCGTGGGTTATTCAGTAACAACAGCCCAATTCTCTGAAGCTAAACGCTGGTAAGAGCGATATCTCCATTTTGCATTTTCTTCGGCAGCTTTGAATAATTCATCAGCCTCAGCAGGGAAAGATTTCCGAAGCGAGGTGTAACGAACTTCACTGTTCAGATATGCCTGGAATTTACTCCAGTCGGGCGTCTTCGAATCGAGTTGGAACGGATTTTTACCCTCATCTTCCAACCGTGGATCGAAGCGGAAAAGGTGCCAGTATCCTGATTCAACCGCACGCTTTTCTTCATCCTGTGTAAGACCCATTGAGCGTAATCCATGAGAGATACAAGGTGAATAAGCAATAATCAGTGATGGACCAGGATAGGCTTCAGCTTCACGGATTGTTTTGAGGTATTGTGCCTGGTTCGCACCCATGGCTACCTGAGCAACATAGATATAACCATAAGTCATTGATATGGCTCCAAGGTCCTTTTTACGAATCCGCTTACCTGAAGCAGCAAACTTAGCCACCGCACCAACTGGTGTTGACTTGGAAGCCTGACCACCCGTATTTGAATAAACTTCGGTATCAAGGACAAGAATGTTGATGTCTTTTCCGGAAGCTAATACATGGTCGAGACCACCATAACCGATATCATATGCCCAACCGTCGCCACCAAAGACCCATATCGATTTTTTGATCAGGTACTGGCTCAAAGATAAAATTTCCTGTGCATAAGCATCATTGTTTCCGTTGAGAACTTCAAGTACTTTCTTTGCTGCAGCTTCAGAAGCAGCGGCATTGTCTCGTCCTTCAATCCATTCATTGAATACTGTTTTCACAGCTTCCGGAACTCCAGTTTCGATTGCTAAGGTCATAATCGATTTAATTCTGTCGCGACTTGCCGCAACACCTTCCGACATACCAAAACCATATTCCGCATTGTCTTCAAACAGCGAATTAGCCCAGGCAGGACCATTTCCTGATTCGTCATTTTTGCAATAAGAGGTAGAAGGAGCAGATCCGCCATAAATTGAGGAACAACCTGTAGCATTTGCCACCATCATACGCTCACCAAAAAGCTGTGTAATCAACTTGATATAAGGTGTTTCTCCGCAACCGGCACAAGCACCCGAGAATTCGAACAAAGGCTGAGCAAACTGCGAATTCTTCACCGTTTTATCTTTCTCAACCAACTTGTCCTTATAGGTAACATTTGCGGCAAAATGATCCCAACGCTCTATCTCTGCATGTTGCGATTCGATTGGTTTCATTACCAATGCCTTTTCCTTGGCAGGACATACGTCAAAACAGTTGCTGCAACCCGTACAATCGAGTGGCGCTACCTGTATGCGGAACTGAAGACCGGCAAACTGTTTTCCGTTGGTTTTGATTGTAGCTGTATCGGCAGGGAGTGCAGCCAGTTCTTTTTCGTCAATCAGGAACGGACGGATTGCAGCGTGAGGGCAAACATACGAACACTGATTACACTGAATACAGTTTTCCGGAATCCATTGAGGAACATCGACTGCAATACCACGTTTTTCGAATGCTGTAGTACCTGCATCAAAAGTGCCATCTTCTCTTCCATTAAAAGTTGAAACCGGAAGTGTGTCACCCTTCTGTGCATTGATCACATCGACAACATTCTTAATAAAAGCAGGGCGTTTACTTATTTCATCTGCCTCAACTTTAATTGCAGCCCATTCGGCAGGAACTTCAATCTTCTGAACGTTGTTACCACCAGCATCAACTGCAGCAAAGTTCATATTGACAATAGATTCGCCTTTCTTACCATATGACTTTACAATTGCTTTCTTCATATGCTCCTGAGCCAGTTCGTAAGGAATTACATTAGTAATCCGGAAGAAAGCCGACTGCATGATTGTATTTGAACGGTTGCCAAGACCAAGATCTACGGCAAGTTGAGTTCCATTTATGATGTAGAAATTAATCTCGTTTTCGGCGAGGTATTTTTTCATTCCATCGGGTAATCTGAGATTCACTTCTGCTTCGTCCCATATCGTATTCAAAAGGAATGAACCACCTTTCTTCAATCCTTTTAAAACATCGTAAAGATGAACATATGCCTGAACATGACATGCCACGAAGTCAGGAGTCGTAATCAAATAGGTTGACCGGATCTGGCTGTCGCCGAAACGTAAATGAGAAGCTGTAAAACCTCCCGATTTCTTCGAGTCGTATGCAAAATAGGCCTGGCAATACTTTTTGGTGGCTGCTCCAATGATCTTGATTGAATTTTTATTCGCACCAACAGTTCCATCAGATCCTAATCCATAGAATTTTGCTTCGTAAATATCAGAAGACGATACTTTCACCTCTTTCAATAAAGGAAGAGAGTGGAACGTTACATCGTCTTCGATTCCAATTGTGAATTGATTTTTTGGCTCATTCATTTCAAGGTTGTTATAAACCGAAATAATCTGAGCCGGAGTTACATCTTTCGATCCAAGACCGTAACGGCCACCAACGATGACCGGCGCATTTTCCTTGCCGTAAAATGCATCGCGTAAATCAAGATATAATGGTTCACCATTAGCACCTGGTTCTTTCGTTCTGTCAAGCACTGCAATCCGTTTTACGGTTGAAGGCATTACGTTGAAAAGATATTTAAGCGAGAATGGACGGTACAAATGAACACTTATCAAACCCAATTTTTTGCCATGGGCATTCAGATAATCAATAGTTTCACGAATGGTTTCAGTAACCGATCCCATTGCTACAATAATATGATCGGCATCGGCAGCACCATAATACGAAAATGGGTGATATTCTCTGCCGGTGATCTTGGTAATCTCCTGCATATAACCCTCAACCATATCAGGAACAGCATCATAAAACTTGTTACCAGCCTCTCTTGCCTGGAAGAAAATATCAGGATTCTGAGCAGTACCTCTGGTTACAGGATGTTCGGGATTCAACGCGCGGTTACGGAAAGCCTTCAATGCATCCTGATCGATCAAAGCAGCCAAATCATCCTGGTTGATCTGTTCAATTTTCTGAATTTCGTGTGATGTGCGGAAACCGTCAAAGAAATTAATAAACGGTACGCGGCTCTTGATTGCTGTAAGGTGAGAAACACCACTAAGATCCATCACTTCCTGAACAGATCCGGAAGCCAGCATTGCAAAACCGGTTTGGCGGCATGAATAAACGTCGCTATGATCGCCGAATATTGAAAGCGCATGGCTTGCCAATGCACGGGCAGTAACATGGAAAACTGTTGGTAATAATTCACCGGCAATTTTATACATGTTTGGAATCATCAGCAACAATCCTTGCGAAGCAGTGTAGGTTGACGTTAATGTTCCAGATTGAGCTGCACCATGAACGGCACCAGCAGCTCCACCCTCGCTTTGCATTTCGGCAAGGCGAACAGGCTGACCAAAAATATTTTTGCGGCCATTTGCGGCCCACTCATCAACCACTTCCGCCATTGTTGTAGAAGGGGTAATGGGATAAATACAAGCAACTTCTGTAAACATATAGCTTATATAGGAAGCAGCATAGTTACCGTCGCATGTAATAAACTTTTTTTCTTTTGCCATTTCGTTCTTTACTTTAGTTTTTATTCTATTTTGATATTTATATGCTATTTAAAGGCTGAATTTTAATACAGAAAACCAAAAAGCCAAAGCGGAATCGCGTTCCCCTCGCCTATTTCGATCATATCTGCAGCCGCAAAACGGTTTTCACCTTCTGCCTGGGTGTATTTGCCTCCGACATAAAAAACGTACTTGTCGTTCACTTTAAAATCGAATTCGCTGGAACTCATCACCTTGTGCTGATAACCAACCTGATTGTAAAAAAAGGTCATTCTCAGATTCCGGTTATTGATATTGTCGGGTGCAACAATATGCAGTAAATTGGTATTGTGAAGATAAACCTGATCGGGCTTTTGAAGTTGACCGTTAGTACCATTTGAAAAAAGCAGGTTAATCAACCGCGCATTTTTCAAATACCGCAGGTAATTTAATACAGTTGCCCGCGAGGTTTCAATCTCGGCGCTAATCTTACTCACATTTGGTGAAAATGGCATCTGTCCACCAATCAATTGAAGCAGTTTTCTTAGTTTCGGAAGATATTTTAACTCAATCTGATTGAGATAAGTCACATCGATTTCGAGCGCAAGATTAACATGCCGAAGCAATGTCTCGCTATAGAATTCGGGGTTTTTAATAAAATAAGGATAAAAGCCGCTTCTTAAATACTCGGGAAAATAGGCTAAAGGACGCACCTTATTAATGATATCGGGGACAATTTCGCGGTGATGACTTAAAATATCTTCGAGGGTAAGTTTCGGAAACACCTGAGATGCCTTGTAATTTAGGAACTCTCTGAATGACAAACCTTCAAGATGATAAACTTTTGCGATATCTTTTAGGGCATCGTTCCCCTCAATAATCCGCAATACAGGAGAACTGCTAAATACAATCTTTAGATCAGGAAGTTCGTCGTAGCAAAGTCGTAATTCTTTCGACCATTCTTCGTACTTGTGAATCTGATCAAGGACTAAAACCTTTCCGCCCCTTTTATAAAATTCATCAGCAAAGGAGAAAAAGCGCCTCCTGGCAAAATAGAAATCGTTCAAATTGACGTAAAGGCACTCTCGCGAGATGCCAAAGTTTCGACGGATATAACTTAGAAGAAAGGTTGTTTTACCCACGCCCCGAAATCCTTTGACTCCGATCAGGCGGTGAGACCAATCAATTTCGTTGTACAACTCCCTATCTATCAAATCGGAAGATGCCTCAACTAAAACCCTATGTGCTTCAAAGAAATATTCCACTTTCAGCGTTTAACAGGACAAAATTAATCAATTAGATGATCATTTTGCTATCTGGAGTTTACATTTTGTACGGTTTATGCTATTTATATTTATTAAAAATAATTAATTTCGGCATTGGGGATTAACAAAACAGTAGCTCACAGCATATCGGCGAATGCCCGGGAATAAAAAAAGGGACCCGAAAGTCCCTTTTTTTATTCTATTTAAATTTCAAAGAATTAATCACTGTTCATCGAAACAAGGAATTCCTCATTCGAAGCTGTTTTTACCAACCGGTCTTTTACAAATTCCATTGCTTCTACCGGATTCATTCCATTCAGGTAATTGCGAAGGATCCAGATCCGATCCAGCATCGCCTTGTCAAGCAACAAATCTTCGCGACGTGTGCTGGAGGCAATAATATCGACTGATGGGAAGATACGACGATTCGAAAGTTTCCGATCGAGCTGAAGTTCCATGTTACCGGTTCCTTTGAACTCTTCGAAGATTACATCATCCATCTTCGAACCGGTATCGGTCAGTGCAGTGGCAAGAATTGTAAGTGAACCACCCTCTTCGATATTTCGGGCAGCACCAAAGAACCGTTTTGGTTTATGAAGTGCATTGGCGTCAACTCCACCTGACAGCACCTTACCGGATGCAGGAGCCACGGTATTGTAAGCTCTTGCTAAACGAGTAATAGAATCGAGCAGTATAACAACGTCATGACCACATTCAACAAGACGTTTGGCTTTTTCGAGTACCATATTCGCTACACGTACATGTCTTTCGGCAGGTTCGTCAAAAGTTGAAGCGATTACTTCAGCATTCACACTGCGTGCCATGTCCGTAACCTCTTCAGGTCTTTCGTCGATGAGCAATACAATCATGTAAACCTCTGGATGATTGGCAGCAATCGCATTCGCAATATCTTTCAATAAAACTGTTTTACCAGTTTTCGGCTGAGCAACAATCAATCCACGCTGACCTTTACCAATTGGAGCAAACAAATCGACTACACGAGAGGATAAGCTGCTGGATTTACTCGTAATGTTGAATTTTTCGTCAGGGAAAAGTGGTGTAAGATGTTCGAAAGGAACCCGGTCGCGGATATATTCGGGACTACGACCATTAATTTCGACAACTTTAACGAGTGGAAAGTATTTTTCACCCTCTTTAGGAGGTCGGATGATCCCATTGACGGTATCGCCTGTCTTCAATCCAAAAAGTTTGATTTGAGATTGCGAAACGTAAACATCATCAGGCGAAGTCAGATAGTTATAGTCGGACGAGCGTAAGAATCCGTAACCCTCCTGCATGATTTCCAAAACTCCGGTTGCACTTATAATTCCCTCAAAATCATATGATTTTTCGGCTTCGCGCGGTTTCTGTGTTTGATGAACCGGCTTTGGCTGAATAATTCCGGAGGACTGAATACTTTTTTTCTGAAAGACAGGTCGTGAGGTTTGTTCTGGTTCAGTCCTTATCACCTCCTTTGGTGCTTCTGAGACAGCAGGCGAAACCACTTCGCCTTCCTTAATCTTTGGTTCCCCTTCAACCTCAGGATTCAATTTTGGGCTGGAGGTTATAATGAGCGGATCGGTACGAAATACGCGTGGACGTCTTTCTTTCGAGTCAAGTGACTCCAATCGCGGCTTCTCGATACGTTTTGGAAATGGTCTGATTAAAGGTTGTCTTTCTGCCACAACTTGTTTATCAGCGAGTTCAGTCTTATTACTGATGGCTTTTTTCTCCGTAACTACAGTAGCAGTTGAATTTTCGTTGTTTGTAATATCTGATTCTTCTGTTCTGATTAATCTGGGCACAACCTTAATTTCAGGCTTCTTAACTCCAGATGCCATAATTGCCTGGTTATCAAGTATTTTATAGATAAGGTCTTGCTTTTTAAACGATTCTACACGTTTAATATTCAACTCTTTGCCTATTTCGCGTAATTCGGGCAATAGTTTCTTGCTTAATTCAAGAATGTCGTACATGTTGTATTATTGATTTTTTATTGATCGCCTAACTTTTGTCAAGTAAGAAAAGATGGCAAATAGCTAATAGCTTAAATTCTATTTAATTTTTTGGAAGTAAATCGGGATTCAAAAAAGATTACGTGAAAGATTGAATTCGAAATCCACTGCAAAAATACGTAATAGATTTGAATTCACAAATTATCGTATTTTTTTTTTGATATAATCAACTGGAAGACAAAGTTACTAAAGAATTGTTCTTTTGCAATTATTTCTATAAAAAATAAAGACAAATGTCATATTATTAATTTTTTATTAATTTTGTATAGCTTTTGTATTTAATTGCGTATTTGAAAATAGTAAACCAATTCCTAACCTAATTGTTTTATGAGGCGTCTTCGAATTGCCAAACAAATAACCAACAGAGATGATGCATCTCTTGAAATCTATCTTCATGAGATCGGAAAAACAGATCTTATCTCAGTGGATGAGGAAATTATACTTGCCAGAAAAATAAAACTTGGTGATCAGAAAGCATTAAAAAAACTGATACAGTCAAACCTTCGGTTTGTTGTTTCTGTTGCCAAACAGTATCAAAACCAGGGATTGACTTTACCCGATTTGATAAATGATGGAAATTTAGGTCTCATAAAAGCAGCTGAAAGATATGATGAAACCAGGGGATTTAAATTTATTTCCTACGCCGTCTGGTGGATCAGGCAATCCATATTGCAGGCTATTGCAGAGCAATCCAGAATTGTACGACTTCCATTAAACAAGATTGGGTCGCTAACCAAAATTAATAAAGCATTCACAAAACTCGAACAGGATTATCAACGTGAGCCGACACCAGAAGAAATAGCAGATATGCTAAAATTGCAAATCAAAATTGTCAAGGAGGCTTTAGAAGTATCTAATTTTCATGTTTCTACAGATGCACCCATTCAAGAAAGTGAAGACAATGAAAATACACTTTACAGCACTTTAATCAATGAAGAATCACCTAGTCCGGATCTGTCACTTATTAATAACTCATTAAAAATTGAAATTGAAAGAGCACTCAGCACGTTATCCGAACGCGAAGCCGAAGTTTTGCGTTATTATTTTGGCTTAATTGGCGAACATCCATTGTCTATCGATGAAATAGCTGTATTACTGCAACTTACTCGTGAAAGAGTTAGGCAGTTAAAAGAAAAGGCGTTGAAGAATTTGAAAAACGTCAAAAAAATCTATCTACTCCGTTCATTTTTAGGTTAATAATTATTCAATTTCCACATTTTAATGTTGCTTTCAGAAATCAGAATGCCAAGAAAACCCGTAATAGCAATGTTATTAACCGCACCTGGAAAGCAAACAGCAAAAATATTCTTCCGAATGGTGCACCAGACAATAACACTTATTAATTTTTCAAATAAAAAATGAATTTCCACGAGTCAGATGTTCCGAATGAATTCTGTCATAATCGTTGTTCAGCGCCAGATACAATGACCTTCTCCACATCTAGATTCCCGTAAACCATATTCAACGAAGCCTTGCCTTTTTGCAAGCTGACATTCCCAAATCCTGTTTCAGTAGAAATAAAGCTTTCAAAATCACCTATCTTCGAATCGATGTACAATATATGATCCACTGCATCGTAGCGCACTCCCGTTAATCCCTGGAGCAGACCATAGCTCGACATCGCACGGGCATACCAATGACCACATTCGTATTCATCAAACGGATTCCGGATTTGTCCATCGTACCTGTCTCTGCATGTTCTAACGATATCCAGTCCTTTTTCAACCTCTCCCATCAGGATCAGATGTGATGCAACCTGGTATTCGATTCCTGTCCATACTTCGTTACTGTATACAAAAGGCAATGACAATTTGCCTCCCTTTGGCCATGTACAAAGTAAGAGACCACCCTCCTTTCCCAGTGCATACGATGGACGCTGTGGATTAACATGGTCTGTAAGATCATGTTTCAGATTGTATTTATAAACTGCGTCAAGATGGCTTTTAATCAATGTAGCATCCATCGGATTTTCCATACCACACATCCGGGCGAGCCAAAACCCTAATACCCCATCAGAAAGGCACCCTTTTCCATATTGGTATTTAGGACCTTCTTTCTTCAACAATACCTGAGCCTCTTCCGAATAATTTGAATTCCACATATTCTTCGACATTTCTATTGGGTTCGGCGCCTTAAGTCCCTGCCACTGAATTTCCTGAAAAAAATACTCGCCGTTATAAAGGCTATCCTGCATAAACGTCTTACCTGATTTTAGAAGTGTTTTATACGAAGAAACATCTTCCTTGAGGAATTCACCCATTTGAGAAACTGATAAAAGTGCTCCAAGGTAGAAACTGGTGCACATGCCGTCAGGTCCCCAAAATTCAATGTCATAGGTATTGTGATGCGGTTCTTCAAGAATGCCTTTGTGACGTGGATCCCATGTATTGATACAATAGTCCATGCTTGCTTTTACCTTGGGAAATAGCTCCTTTAGCCACTGGCTGTCACCACTTATCCGCCATTCGCGGTAAACTTTCATAATACCTCCTAATTGTCCGTCAGAAGCGGCATAAAAATCATGAATTTTCGGTCGGATGGGTAAGGCTGATCTGAATGCCTGGTGACCTTCAGCATTTTGGCTCAACGTAAATTCAGTATTACGCAACGTCCTTTCCAACGAAGGGAATAAATGAGGAATAGCCTGCGCATAATTCCAAACGTGCGTGCAGGAACCTTCGCAGCAACCCGAGTTATCGCTGCAACCTTCCCATGCCCAAAGTTTTCCATCGCGCTGACGCAAAACAGTAGGTGATTTAAGAATGGAAAGATTGGCAGAAACGGCTTCGAGCACTTCAGGTGGTAAAGTGCTTTTGAAGAAGGCATCCGTGAAAAGTTGCGATTTGGTTTTCAGTTCATTATAGTTGATACTCCAATATTTGGCGGCTTCGCTGATATTGGCAAATTTTCCGGAATACCAGGGTTGATAATAGGGTGATGCACAACAACCTGATGATGGATCACATTTTGAGGCAGTTTTGGGATCCTCACCCAACCTGATATTTGAATTGGGTACATACCACGAAAACAGGAGTCTTACGGTTTTCTCTTCACCGGGCGCTAGGTTTAAAGGAACATATAAAGAGGCACCAGGCGCATCCTTTGCGATAGGGGCAACCGAATTTGTTTTTTGCTGTTCAATATTTTCCCACGTCATTGTAAGCGAATCCCACCAGCCTCCACGAAACCAGCAATGGTCAACAACAGTGGATGACTGATCAGTAAATATGGCAAAATCACCCTGATCCGACACATCCTTTTTATCAGATTTTTGTGAGAGTACAAACCCATTGGTAATGGGTTGAATGGTGTTTACACCTTCACCTTTCTTCATGAAATTGACTGAATGAAACGAAAATACGGCCTCAATTTTGGATGAGCCCGAATTTTTGAATGAATATTCAATCGCTCCGGCGGGAAGGCTCGAATTATCGGGATCACCGGGAATGAAGGGACTCCAACCTGTTATTTTAACCGATACCGGGATATCCTGATCTGTTAAATGTATGGTTGCGAAAGGAAACCGGGCATTAAAATCAGCATTTTTGAAGCGTGGCAGACCATACGAAGTGCGTTCTCCTCCATTTGCTGTGTTTGGACTTCCGAAGTATTTCCAAGTCGGTACCGGACCTTCCAAAATTTTCGCACCATTCTCTTTCCCTTTCACAGCGATAGCTGCAAACATAAGAGGCTCATTATAAACTTCAGGAGTATTGCGCACCGAAACATGCGAAAAAGCGCCCGTACCCTCCATGCAGATCATTCCGGCTCTTATCCCACCGATAGGGAAAGCGATGCGACTTAAATTATTTTCGCGGTAAGTATCATTGAAGTATCTTTTTGCATTTGAATCAACTACATTCTTCTTTAATGGTTCTGAACACGAAATGGTTAAAAAGGAACAAAAGAACAGAAAGGATAATGCTTTGTTTATCATGGCTCAGCAGTTTTAATGTTCGGAATTCCATGATAAAAATAGTTAAATTGTCATTTATAAACAGCAAGCCAGTATCAGAAAAAAATAAAGTGCAGAATATCGGACCGGAATGTCAAGGTATTGTACAAATCCGGTATTCAACGATTGATCTTAAATAACTTCAGTTGATCTTAATAAATTCTTTTTGCAAACTATTGGCGTAACTGTCCAATATCCCTGCAAGCTTGTTCCTGTTCGTCTTAAAAGCAGTGTTAAGAACATTATTTGGAACATCAAGAAGCTTTTCCAACCGATGGATTGTCCGGATACGGATCGTTACAAAAGGTTCAACCGGATTAACCTCTCTTAATTTATTCAGCAAACGCACGCCATATTCCTTTAAGACAGAAGATTTAGCAGTAATCTCCGGTTTGGCAATTCCTTTCAATTCATCAAGAATTAATTTAATCTCCGTGAGATTTACCTTATATTCATCCGGAATCGTTTTTTCGCTTTTCATAATTTGCAGGCCTAATTACTACATATATAAACAACAAACATCTTTATTTAAAAAAACCCTGACAATCATTTGATTACCAGGGCTTTTTCGTGGAGCTGCGGGGATCTTCGAAACCCTTCTATCCGTTTGATTTGCACATTTTTAAAAATTGTATTCCGTGCCGGCATCCCGGGGGATTGTATTTATGTCTGTATTGTGTACTTAAATTGTATTCGAAATACACACTTTTTTGTCCTTTGGTCTATTCTGCCTTGATGGTATGTTTGAGAATACATTAAAAAAAACTACATCATGAAAAAAATTTTAAAGAAACTGCTCCGCCCCTTGATTCTTGAACTCCTGAAAGAAGGTATCAAATCCGACATCACGATTGATGGGAATCTAAACGTATCCGGTACAATGCAATGCTGTTGTGCGAGAACTGAGGTTCCAATTGAAAAAGGTGTCGATTTTTACAAACCTGAATAACCTTTACTTTGCTTTTATGTCATTATTGGGATATTTATTTTGTATTTCAATAATGGCATTTTGCTTGAATCTTTCTATATCTAATTGATTAGGTTTGTTTAAAGCAGAATTATTTGATAGGATATGCGCCAATATCTTTTCAACAACCATTATTCTTATTTCAGAATTTACAGCTGAACTAATAAGAGGAAAGTCTTTTAGATCCATAACTTGATTTTTTAAATCGTCTTCATTATTCATATTGCTTGGTTTTAAGTCCCGTCACATGGCGGGATTTATTCTTTTAAAAACAGTTTATTCCAGAATACAGTAACTTCATCGGCAAAATTTGCATAAACCAAGGATTTATCATACTTGCTATAGATACAAATGCTTTTTCTGTAATCAACATCCAAATCGTCTTTTTTGGTATCGGTGCAGTAATACCAGGTACACATTCTATCAAAATATAATTTGGTTACAATCTTGTCCACCTTCATGACAACATCATCTTTTCTACCGTTACCCCACCTTTTTATTGTTATCAATGATGGAGATATCACAACATCGGTTACATACATTGTGCTTTTAAAATTTGCCTCATTTTCAATTACTTGAAATGATTTGAAATTTTGGGCATTAACAAAATACACTGAGGCTAATAAAAAGATTGTAATAATTGGTTTTTTAGAAAAGAATCCCATATCTATTTAGTATTAAGTTATTTCAATCAAAAACCCAAACACACAATATCCGAAAGCAGCTATGCACCACTCTCAGGATACTTTGGCGTTTTTTCCAAGTTGTGTTTCATACTCTACTATTAGTTTATCTTGTATTTCAATAGTATGCTCACCTTTCTTTACTTCCCTGGTGAGATCTTCAATCCTTTTTTCCTTCTCGATGCATTTCAAACAGCCGGTTTCTGACGCTTTCGGTGCGGTGAACGTAATAGTTGAATCTTCTGTGTCAAAAAAATGTGTTATTGGTAACTTAAAGTGATCTGCAATTTTTTCAAGCACCTCAATTGTCATTGTTTTGTTTTCCATCATCTTACTAAAACCCTGACCTGACATACCGACTATTTTAGCCATATATCGCTTGCTTTTCTCGGCTTTATTGATCAAAGACCAGACATTATTGTAATCCATTATTTAGAATAAATATAAATGACAACTTAGGATGATTTAATATCACATATAATTTGCACCATCGAAACTGATAGTTACATTTGCACTGTAAAAAGTATTAAATAAAAACAACAAAAACAATGGATTTGAATAAAACACCTGATAAATTGAGCTTTACCGATTATTACAATTGGTTACAGGAGCGCCCAAATGAGTTAAGAAGGGAGATTATTCGTCAGCTTGAGATCAGCGAAAAAACTTTCTACAACCGGTTTCAGGATGGCAAATTTTTGTATCCGCAAAAACTTGTGATCTCACAAATTCTCGAACAGCCCATCGAAGCATTATTCCCAGAGGCATGAAAGAGATTTACTTCAATGCCGCGAAAGACATGCTGCTGGTAGAAGATCTCGCCACCGGGGAAGTGGTAAGGATGGACCAAATGTCGCGTTCGTTTATCGTGAATACTGACAGGAAGATCCTGGACATGTATCCCGAACAACACGCCGAACTGGCTAAACTGGTTGGCAACGATTGTTGCGAGTACGGAAGGGTGTACCAATTTTTCGCCTGTAACTTTTCGTCGCAGGATGGCCAGCCCGATATTGACGATGATGACAATTTTGTTTTCGAACGCGTATCGTGCCCCATTCGCCATATCTGTAAACGGACAACATGCACACCCAGGGTATCGGGAAAACTATCGGCACGCGAATTACAGGTTGTGGCCCTGTTTGTAAAAGGATTTGCAGAGGAAGAAATTGGCGAAAGGCTTTTTATCTCGCGATCGACCGCACACAATCATATCACTCATATCTATCAGAAGTTAAACCTCACGGGCGGCAACCCCGACAGGCAACTGATTGTGTATGCCTTAAAGAATAAAATTTGCTGATTTTATAGAACAGTTCACTAATTAAATATCAAACAGTTATGAAAGCATAGATTAAGAAGTTTTTAGAGTTTAACGGTAAGTTGATTCATTTCCTTTCCGTCGATGGCCAGTATTGGATTGCCATAAAACCAATTTGCCGTGCACTTGGAGTAGACTATATCCAACAATGGAAGAACCTAAAAGAGGACCAAATTTTAAGTCTACCGTTGTGTGTACACACAATGGTAGCCGCCGAAGGAAAGCTCCGAAAAATGACCTGTCTCCCTGAATTTTTCGTGTATGGTTGGTTGATGGGAATACAATCCGAAGCTCCCGGACTGGCAGCCTATAAATGGGAATGCTACCGGATCTTATTCGAACACTTCCATGGAGCTATCACTGGCCGTAAAGAACTGATCAAAACGAAAGCTCAAAATTCGGTTTTGATTGATAGTCTAAAAAACAAGGTTTTTGCAACCGACGAAGCGATTAAACTGGCAGAGGCCGAACGCAAACAAAAAGCGATCGACAAAAACCTGAAGCAACTCGATATCGAACAATTCAACGAAGAGTTGGACCTGTTTAAACAGAATATCGAAAACAGCCCCATTTAAAATTTCAATCACCCTCCCTTGGAGCACTCGGACTACTCCGGGGGAAATTGCCGGATTAGCTCAATTGGCAGAGCGTTCAGTAGCTGAGAATGCTGAAAGATAAAACGGTTCGATTCCGTTTTCCGGCACGAAGATTTTGATTTTGGTTTTCTATGGGAATCCTGTTAACCAGACAGGACCTATGGAAATCAGGAAAAGAAACAGAGCGTCCCCCAAAGACACAAACCATATTACCCACGGCGGGCAGCCGATCGTTCTTTTAATTTTAGTTCCCCTGTTGTGGTGGGAAAACAACTGCCAAAAAAGGGCGAGATCCGGCAAGATCTCGCCCTCGGGCAATCAAAAATTTTAGTTCCAGTTCACGGAAACATCAAATATCACAAACAGCCTGTTAGCCGTTCGCGTTTCAAATATACGAATAGAGTGGCTAAAAGGTTTCGTCGTAAACAACTATTAACATTTTAATCATCTATCGTTATGAGCATTAAAAAAACTATTAGAGAATTCTTTGATCCGCGCTTCACTACCGAAGAGGTCGAAAACTCAAAACTGAAATGCAACCTCCCGTTCGAATCATCCGACATGTTTTATGATGACCTGAAAAGAGGCTACCCAACGACCATTTTAGGCGCGATCAAAACACCTGCAGGCATCCTCATGCAAGTTTCCTGGAATCAGCATGGCGAATGTACCAATCAAGGTGTAAGGCTGGAATCGTTCGACCTGGTACGGCCAACCCAAAAAGAAATCGATTCTTCACGGCCTATCCTGATATCAACGGTTGTGATCTTTTTTGCAAGTGTCATATATGCAATCTTTTAAATTTTAACCAGATGGAATTAAAAATGTACATCAGCGGTAAAATTACCGGACTGGAACCCGAAGCGTGTAAACTCAAATTTGCAGCCGTCGAAGCAAAGCTTAAAAAGATGGGTGTCTCAACCGTGATAAATCCGCTGAACATCGGGATCCCCGATACCTGGGACTGGGAGGAAGCAATGGAGTTATGTATGCGGGTATTGAAAGAACAAGCGACATCCATTATTCAGCTCAGGGATTGGGTTGAAAGCGAAGGCGCGATGCGGGAGTATTATTATGCCCGCACTCATGGTTACCGCATTTTCGTTGAAGATAACACCGAAGAGATCCAGCAGCTCGTTGCCCACTCCGGACAATGGCCCGACACCTCCAGACACGAATTCCCATGAAAGAAAACTCCAAGGATTTAAACGGATTCCACGAATTAGAGGCACGATATCAGAATATGATGCGCCGGGACTTTAAGATTATTCGAGCAGAAGTAAATCCTTACCGGATTGAAAGAAAGAATAAAGGCCGTCGCGGATGGTATACCATTGAAACATTTGACAGCCTTAAAAAATTGACCACTCGTTTGATCGAACTTGGATCGGAGGATAAAACAATAATTGATAACCAGCAATAAATCAAATCATGGACGCAAACTCACAACAAAAAGTAATTGCAAAAGGATTCGTAATCCTCCGCAGCGATGATCAGCCAAATATCCGGATAAAGTTCAAAGGTCCCGGAACCAGTGAATGGAAAACATTCGAGAAGCCATTTGTATCAAAAGCGGCAAGAGACCGGAGAATGAAGGTATTACTTGTCTTACAAAATTACATATCAGACTAATAATCAACCGTCATGACAAAAACAGAATTTCGGAAAATGGTGAAAACACTTCCTGACGCAACTCGCGCACAAATTGTAAATCACCTTAATGAAGCATTTTTGGAGATAAATGCTGCTGAATGTCTTTTGATTGAATTGGAAATCAAGGACTACAACTTGCCGGTCTTTAAAGATCCATATTCATTGAAAAATGAAGTTATGAATTTGCAGTCACTTTTTGATTTCGAGAATCATCCAAACGACTAAGCCATGCCATCACTAAATTTCAAAAAAGAGTTTGCACCGGGGATCCTGGCCATGCTCGACAAGAACTACGCAAAGCGGACGGGTGTAAAACCAAAAAGTACAACCATCAGGGCCACACGGAAACGGCCTATCCGGAAAGGGGATAAGTTATTTCTGTTTTCCGGGCTTCGGACAAAGTACTGTAAAAAGATGGGTGAAACTATTTGTCTGAAAACGGAGGATATTACAATCAATGAACCAACTCCAAACACTATTAATATCAATATTGATGGAATTACATTGTCGGCGCAGGAAGAAATTAAACTTGCAAAGAAGGATGGCTTTATATCAAGTTCTGAAATGGTGGAATGGTTTCGCAAAGCTCATGGACTACCTTTTGAAGGACAACGCATCCACATGGCCAATACTTACGACCGGAAATACTTCTGCAACAAGAAAGTGAAAGATCACGGTTTCACACTGCAGCTGGAGACAACGCAAAAAACGATCAACGTGCACCAGGAAGATGTGGAGGCAGCCAAAACAGACCGTTACATTGCAGAACTGGCCACAAAGCACAATTATGGCATTCAGATTATCAACCCACTATTCAGATAAACCAAATGGAAGAGTTAAAAAAAGCTTTATTCGATATCCGTGAAGCGCTTGAAATGATGGAATTTCACATTGAGCCAAAGCAGAATGCACCCTACAAAGTCAAACTTTGGATGCCTGAATTAAAACAAGCTGTCAGCCAATTGGATAAGATCAGCAAAACGATTCACAAGCAATACGATATCATTAAACTTCACAATATGACACGCAATGAAATAAACGATATCGCTGACCATTATAAGATCGATTGTCTTCAACATAGACAAATAGTTATCTACGAAATACTTGATAAA
>Ga0209512_1002083_pt1 | contig 22230 bp, 20 predicted proteins | sample frozenSSSSmetaG_FD_184142 | JGI IMG/M metagenome (GOLD analysis project Ga0209512, IMG submission 184142) | Glacier valley bacterial and archeal communities from Borup Fiord, Nunavut, Canada, to study Microbial Dark Matter (Phase II) -... | ecosystem: Environmental > Aquatic > Freshwater > Ice >...
CATCGGTTGACGGAGCAGCCTCCTACAAAGACTCCCGACGATTTTAGATTTTTGCCGACAACCGATAAGGAGAATAAAATGAAATTTGCATTACTTGGCGACCTGCACTATGGAACTTTTGCTAACCCGGAGCATGCCGCCGCCCGTGAGCGCGTTTTTGAAACGATGTTTAGGCAGGTGGCGGCACACCAGAGCGATATGGTAATTGCGATTGGCGATACTACCAATCTTGGGACTTTAGAGGAGTTGCGGGGAGAGGATGCCGTCGCCATTCGGACGGGCCTGAACCTATTCCGGGTGACGGGCAACCACGATGCCAACGAATTGGATAAAGCCGAACTTGCCCCTTTCTTCCTGGGTGGACAACCCTCTTTGTCGGATAGTGAACTTTACACCAGCTTTGATTTGGGTCTGGCTCGTTTTGTGGTGTTGGATACGGCCCGCTCGAAGTTAAGTAATACCGATTGGAGCGGCTTTGTCTCGGCGGAACAATTAGCTTGGTTGGCGGGCGAAATTGAGAGTTTTAACACTTCTGACCTGCAATATCTAATCGTGATGGGTCACCACCCGATTGTTAATACCACTTTCCGCAGTGCCGACCCGATGCTGAATATTGCCAATTCTGACGAAGTGCGCGAGATATTTGGGAAATTAGAGGGCAAAACGGGGTTATATATTTGTGGGCATAACCATTCCAACAGCATTTTTGGCCCGGATGCTCAAGGCTGGTATTTTGTGCAAACGGGCGCACCGCTCGATAGTGAGTGTTATCGCCTGATTACAGTGGACGAAGATGGTATCAAGATTGAGCTGCTGGATTTCGATTTTAGCGCACCCGGACATTACGCCGAGCTAGAAATGGTGCGGAGCAATATGGAACATTATGCCCCCCACCCCCACGCCGAAATTTACGGGCAGGAAAATGACCATAAGCTGTTTATCAAAGCCGCCGTTTTAAGGTAAAATAAACAAAAACCTTAGAACGGAGCAACTGATGCGTTTTGTTGTGCTGGGCGATTTACATTATGGCCTTTACCCTGAACCACAGGTGGCCGCCGCTTATGACCAAACCTTTGAATCTTTTTTCCGGCAAGTGGCAATAAAACAGGCTGATTTGGTTTTTGCCATTGGCGATACCACTAATTTGGGTATAATCGAAGAATTTGTGGCGCAAGACGAATTGGCGGCCCGTGCCGGATTGCACCTGATACGCTTGACGGGCAACCATGATTCTGACAGTCTGGAAAAGGCCGAGATGTCCCCTTATTTTCTAGGTGATCATCCCTCGACCTCGCTAACCGAACTTTACACCAGTTTTGATTTTGGTATTGCCCGTTTTATTTTGCTGGATACGGCGCGGGTCAAGATGAGCAGTGTGGATTATGGTGGGATTGTTTCGCCGGAGCAATTGGCCTGGTTAGAAGGTGAAATCGAAAGCTTTAATAACTCCGACCAAAGTTTAATAATAGTGTTAGGCCACCACCCGCTTGCCAACACCACCGCCCGCAGCTCTAAGGAGATGCTAAATATTTCCAACTCGGCGGAGGTCAAGGTCGTTTTTGGCAAGGTTATGGGCAAACCCGGCGTTTATATTTGTGGGCATAATCACTGGCACAGTCTTGTCGGGCCGGACGAGCAGGGTTGGTATTTTGTGCAAGCGGGTGCGCCGTTGGAAAGTGGCGGTTTCCGGCTGTTTACTTTGGATGAGCAAGGTCTACGGGTCGAGACTGTTGACTTTAATTTGAGCGACCCCACCCTGAAGGCCGCTTTTGAAATTGCCCAACTTAATATGGCCCACTTCTCGGCGGAGCGGTTGCCCTCAGCTTATGGCGCACCCTCTGACCGGAAAATTATAATTCCTTTTTAGCGAAAAATTTGATAATTTACTGATTAAATATCCAAAATGTGATAAAATTGGAAAAACTCTATATTCATACAATTGGAGTAAGTATTATGGAAAATACTACTGGTGTAGTAATATGTGGACATTGTGGTAATAGTGGCCTGATGGAAAGAGTAGGTACATATTCCGAAATAAAAAATTATGAAGGATTTGGTTTTGTTAGGGAAGCTGAAGATATTTATGATCTCCTGCGTTGCCATACCTGTAATAAAATAACTTTAAGGAAATATTTTTGGGCTGATGATTTTGAACCTGATGATGCCAAACCCATAATACTCTACCCTCCAAATGACGAAATCCCACTTGGATTACCTAGCCTAATTCAAGAAGCCTATTATAAAGCTTTAAAAGTTAAAAATATTGATGTTGATGCTTACGCAATTCTTTTAAGAAAAGCTCTTGAAGCGGTTTGCACGGAAAGAAATGCTAGAGGTGGTACCTTACATCAAAAAATCGAGGATTTGAAGAATAGTAAAGAAATACCAGATAAACTGGTTGTAGTCGCAAAAAGTTTAAAGGATTTAGGCAATGTAGGGGCACATTCAGGCTCAGGAAATTTAACCCCTGCTGAAACCCAAATTCTTTCTGATTTGTTTAAAGCAATTCTGGCTTATTTGTATACAGCACCATATTTAGCGAAACAGGCTGAAGATGCCTTAAAAAAGTTTAACAGGACTAAATAACTTTACAATAACAGGATTTTTTAGGATAGACACAGAGGTCTACCCATACACATTTATTCCCGATTTTCTTCATCCTTTATCCTTCATCCTTTCCTCATAGTCCGTCAGTTCGTAGAAATTAAGCAATTTGCCGTCCATAATCGCCCACAGGCGTTCGGCGAACTGCTCAATAAAATAACGGTCATGGGCTACTGCTAGCACTGTCCCCTCGAAATTCTCCAAAGCCTCCTCAAATTCCTGTCGGGAAGTAATATCCAGGTGGTTAAGCGGCTCATCTAATAGTAGAAAGTTTACTCCACTCAACACCAGTCGGGTCAGTACCAGCCGGGCCCGTTCGCCGTAACTTAACTGCCCGACGGGAGTGAAAACCGCATCACCCGAAAAGAGGAAATAGTGCATAAAGTTACGGGCCTCGGTCTCGGAGATAGCCGCCACTTCGCGCACCGCTTCCAGGGCAGTCTGGTGCGGGTTCAACCCCTCCTGCTCCTGCGAGAAATAGCCGGGCCGCACATTTGCCCCCATCCGCACAGTACCAGTATCCGCCGCCACTTGCCCGGTGATAATCCGCAATAGGGTGGTTTTGCCCGCGCCGTTTGGCCCAACCAACGCCACCCGTTCGCCCTGTCGCAAATCGGCCTTGACCTCTTGAAATAGAGCACGCCCGTCAAAACTTTTGCTGATTTTGTCCAAAGTCAAAACAATCTGACCACTGGCGGGAGCTTCGCCAAAGTCCAGCTTCATTTGCCAGTTCTGGCGCGGTTTATCAATTTTGTCCTCGCTGTCCAGCAATTTCTGGAGTTTCTTCTTGCGAACCACTCCCCGCCGCGCCACTTTTAAGGCTCGTTTACGGACATAAAAATCTATGGTTTCGCCCTCAATATTGCGCGCGTGCTGCTCAATCCCCCGAATATCACTCTGAACTTTAGCAATATATTCTTGCTGACGCTGGTAATCCTCCCAGAGTTTGGCCTTTTGTTGCTCCATTTCCTCGGCATAATCGCTATAGTTCCCGGCATATTCCTTGATTTTGTGGCTATCTTTATCAAGAGCTAAAATCCGAGTAACTACCCCGTCCAGAAAGGCCCGGTCATGCGATACAATCAAAACCGCCCCTTTGTACTGGCAAATAAACTCCTGCAACCAGGCTAGGGCCGTAATATCCAGATGATTGGTTGGCTCGTCTAACAGCAACAAATCGGGGCGAGTCAGCAACAACCGGGCCAGACCCAGCCGGGTTTTCTGCCCCCCACTCAGGATTGCAACGGTGGTATCCTCGCCAACATGCGCCAGACCTAACCCCGCCAGCACTTCCGCTAGCCGCGCCGAAGCCCCATAAGCGTCCAGGCGTTCGGCCTCTTCCAGAGCGTTAGAGTATCGCTCCATAATGGTGTTAAATTCTTCACCCTTGGTGATGGAAATCGCTTCAGTCAACCGTTCAATTTCGTCTAAAAGTTGCAGGGCTGGGCCGATTGACTCGCTGACTACCTGCCCCACCGTTGCGTCGAGCCCATAAACCAAAGCCTGGGCCAGATAACCCAGCCGTGCCGCAGGTTCAAGCCAAACGCTCCCTTTGTCGGGTTGTTCCAGTTTGGTAATTATTCGCAGAAGGGTAGATTTGCCCGCTCCATTAGGGCCAATTAGACCAGCGCGTTCGCCTCGGTTCAGGGTGAAGTTAATTTTGTCGAGGATAATATCATCCCCATAGCTTTTGCTAATGTCGGTTATTTTAAGCATGCCTAAATTCTTTCTTAAAGTTAAAAAGCGGTCAGATATAGAGGTAAGCCGCAAGCGGGCAGGCTAAATTCAAATCCTGACGGCAATCGGCTTATTTTAAGAAAGAATCCTACGCATACTTACCTATCCCTACAAAAGCTGGTGGACGAGGAGCGGTCTAGGGTGATTTGCCCCGTTGGTTAAATGACCGACCTGTTCAGGATTATACCACTTGCCACCAACTTTTGAAAATAGGTCTTTGGGCGGTTGTCGGTGGTCAGTTGAAATCTAAAATCGAGAATATTCGTAGGGGCGGTTCGTGAACCGCCCGCCCGGAAATATTTACAAAGATGAACAGGATGTTTGGGCAAAATTTCGTAGGAGGATGCTCCGCCATCCGATGGGTATCGCAGGACAGAGTTTGCTCCTATGGGATTGCCCAATTTTAGATTTTAGATATTTGATTTTAGATTACCAAAGTTGTCTATACCCAACAAGACTGGTATTATTAACCCGGTGGATATTAACCTGGTTTGGCGCAAGGAGGATGAAACATTGCTATGGGATTAATTCAGGACTTATTTGAGTTGGTGCGGGATAACAGCTTTGAGTTGGTGGAGGAAGAAGCTGAAAAAGAAGTAGCAGTGGCTCTGGCGGGCAACAGCCTGGAAGTGCGGGATAAGTTGCATCGCGCCCTTAGCACTCGTCTGGAGAGCCTCTGGACGGCTAACCCTTTCCGGCTGGTTGAGACCAACGAACGCCCGACTATAGACGCGGAAGACCAAAGCGGCGGGCTGATTTTATACGCCCTGTACGAGGGTGACAGAATCCCCGGCGAAAAGAAAAGCTGGCTACAAGATTTGGTGTCAACCCCCAATGTTAAGGCGATTGTGGCAGTATTACCCCACCAGAAAGACGAGCCGTTTGAACAGGAACGGCGGTTAGGGCGGCGACTGCAAGGGATAAACCCCCTGCGTTTAATCGGTGGCAAAGAGGTAAGCGGGGCTAGTGCTGATGGTTCGGCCTTTAACGACTCGGCTAGTTTTTTAACCACTGAGCAACCCACCTGGGAGACTGACCTCCAGAATTTCGTGCAGGGTAGCGACCAACTGAGCATGGTAAAACTGTCGGGTTTGCAACTATCTTCCTTGCAGCGCGAATTACTCCCCCAGATTGTGAGCAAATTGCCCGGACGTGAACTGGCTCTGGCCCGTCGCGCTCCAATTTTTCGTACCACCGTTTCCAGCCATTTTGTGGCTCGCACCGCCCGTAGCAACGCCGAACTGGTGTTAATGGCAAATGCTACCGCTAATATTCCGTTTCTGGCGGGGATTTTTGGAGGCGGGGCTGACTTTGTACTACTCAGTAAGAATCAATTTGAATTAAGTCATCGGCTGGCGGCAATTTATGGGCAGAAACGCAGTAGCCGGGTTGAGGTTTTGCTAGAACTAGCCCCGATTGTGGGCGCGGCCTTTTTGTGGCGTTCGCTGGCTCGCACCGCAACCCGCAAACTACCTTTCCTATTGGCTATTTTGCCCAAAGCGGCAATTGCCTATGGCTCAACTTTTGTGGTTGGGAAAATCGCTGAATATTATTATGCTAACGGGCGCACTTCCCCGGCTGAAATCGCCGACCTATTGCGGGGCGCGTTTGACCGCTTCTTTGGGCGGAAGGCGGGCGACGGGCCAGATGAGGGCGGGTCAGGCCAGCAACGCTTGCGCCGGGTATAAAAATGAAACCAGCTCCTCCACCAGCCCTTTACAAAGGCTTAGAGGAATTTAACGCCGGGAAATTTTTCGAGTGCCACGAAACACTTGAGGCTATCTGGCTGGAGGAAGAAAGTGAGTTGCGCCGCCTGTATCAGGGGATATTGCAAATCGGGGTAGGTTTCTATCATACCCTGACCCGCCGAAACTATCGGGGCGCAACGGTTTTGCTACAAGGGGGAATAAATTACTGCCGCCCCTTTGCCCCTAGCTATTTTGGCATAGATATAGCGAATTTAATCGCCGCAGCAGAAACGGCTTTGATGCAGATTGAGGAGTTAGGGCCACAACATATTAACGAATTTGACCGAAGCTTTGTCCCCCGGATTAATTACCAAGCCTAATACTAAGTACAGTTGGATATAATCACGAAATTTGTAGGGGCGGGTTTCAAACCCGCCCGGATGGGTCTGTGACCCACCCTTACAGTTTAATCTACAACCGAACGTTTCTAACTCTTGTCCAGTTCGCGGGCCAACAGAATAGCGTCGGCGATTTCCCGCATAGACTTGCGAGTATCCATACTTAACTTCTGGATACGGCGGAAAGCATCAGCCTCTTTCAAGCCATACTGATCCATCAGTACCCCTTTGGCTCGTTCGATGATTTTGCGGGCTTCGAGGGTTTCCTTTAAGTCGCCCATCTCTTTTTCCAAATCGCGGAATTCGCGGAAACGGTTAAGAGCTACCTCAATCGCGGGCAGCAATTCATCCTGGCGGAAGGGTTTCACAATATAACCCACCACGCCCGCTTCCTTTGCGCCTTGAACCAACTCTACCTGACTATAGGCGGTCAAAAGTAACACCGGGGCAATTCGTTCCTCGGTCAGGATTTTAGCAGCGGTAATGCCGTCCATTTCGGGCATTTTAATATCCATAATAACCAAATCAGGTTTAAGTTCGCGGGCTAAATTTATCGCCTGTTTACCATCGCTGGCCTCGCCAACTATCTGGTAGCCTAGCCCACTTAACATTTCCTTGAGGTCCATACGGATGATCGATTCGTCATCGGCGATCACCACTCGTGCTTGACTCAATTTGCCTACCTCTTTCTGTGGTTGTGCCATCAATGCCATTGTGTTGCCTTTCTCGTTATCGAATGAATATAATACTACAAAAGTCGCTCTTAGCCAATAGCGGCTAAAATTTTTCTCAGGCTTTCCACATTGAATTGCGGCCTCATTACCAGCTTACCTTATAAATTATAACCCAGCTTTGGACTTAATGCAATTTGACCATACGGAAAATTATATGGACAGAATGCACAAAATTCAGGCTATGATAAATATTCTTTTACCTTTTTTCACCAAAGCTCTTGACAAGTTGAGCTTAAAGAGCCATAATATATTCAACGGTATTTTCACTATCGTCATAAAAACGTTAACTATTGTAATTTTGAGACAATAAACAAATGCACCCGCGTTCGATGTTTTTTACCCTCTATGGGGTTTACATTCGCCATTTTGCCGACGAAATCTGGCAGAACAGCCTGATAAAACTGATGACCGAGTTTGGTTTTACCGAACAGGCGGTGCGGGCTTCGTTGGCACGATTGGCGGCACAGGGCTGGGTAGAGCTGCGGAAAGAGGGCCGTAACAGCTACCTTAAAATGACTTCAAAGGGACTGCAACGGGTCAACGAGGCCGCTACCCGAATTTACCGTCAGCAACGTGAGACCTGGAATGGTGACTGGTTTTTGCTGACCTACACTATTCCCGAAGATATGCGGGGGGTGCGCGACCAGCTTCGTACTGATTTATCCTGGTGGGGCTTTGGAATGTTAGGCACAAGTACCTGGCTTACCCCCCACGACCTTCGCGACCAGATGGCGATTCTGACCAGCACTTATGGCATCGAACCTTATGTGGCGTTTTTTACCGCCCGTTATCACGGCCCAGAGTCGAACCGGGCGTTAGTGGAAAAAAGCTGGAATCTGACCGAGGTAAACGGGCGGTATCGCGAGTTTTTAGGCCATTTTGAGCCGCTTTTTGCCCAGAATTCGTTTTTGCTGGGGCAGAACCAACTAACTGACCGGGATTGTTTTGTGCAACGTACCCGGCTGGTGCATGAATATCGGAAGTTTTTATTTGCCGACCCCGCCCTGCCCGAAGAATTACTGGCCGCTGACTGGCTGGGTGGTCAGGCTTTCCAGCTTTTCCAGCGTTACGACCATTTGCTGGCGGAAGGGGCGGGTCGCTTCTTCTACTCTATCTTTCAAAATGGGCTGGCACGACCTTTGCCCCCAACCGAAGCCGTCGCCGGATTACGCGCTCAACTTGACCCTTTTAGCTATCAGCTATCAGCCGTCAGCCGTTAGCTAAAACCTTAAAAGTCGAAGGTCAAAAGTCTACAGTTGAAGATTTAAAAGCTGATAGCTGACGGCTGATAGCTTTCCGAGGAGGATACAACGTATGTATTTGAACGCGGAGATTGAAACAATGTCCCGCGAGGGGTTGCGAAGCTTGCAACTGGAGCGGCTCAAAAAAACTCTGGCATGGACTTATGAAAAAGTCCCTTTTCAACGGCGGCAATTCGAGCGGGCCGGAATTAACCCCGCATCGCTTCAAAGTTTGGAAGATTTGACCAAATTCCCCTTTACTAAAAAAACCGACCTGCGCGAGAATTATCCTTTTGGTCTCTTTGCGGTGCAACCCAACGAGCAGGCGGTGCGGATACATGCTTCAAGTGGCACTAAAGGCAAGCCTACAGTGGTGGGCTATACCGCCAGCGATATTAATATCTGGGCGGAGTGTTGCGCCCGTGCGATTAGTTGTGCCGGAGGTCAGCCGGGGGATGTGCTACATATAGCTTATGGCTATGGCCTGTTTACCGGGGGGTTGGGGCTGCATTACGGCGGCGAGAAACTAGGAGCCTGTGTAGTGCCAGCTTCGGGCGGTAATACTCCTCGGCAGGTGTTGTTGATGCAGGATTTTCAGGCGGCGGGGCTGTGTTCCACGCCTAGCTATGCCCTGAATATTGCCGATTATTTGCAGGAAAACAAAATCCCCCTGAGCAGCCTCAACCTTAAATATGGCATCTTTGGGGCCGAACCCTGGACTGAGGAAATTCGCCAGAAGATTGAGCAGCAACTTGGCTTGATTGCCCTGGATATTTATGGGTTGAGCGAAGTGATGGGGCCGGGAATCTCGATGGAATGTGAGCATAAAAACGGCTTGCATATCTGGGAAGACCATTTCTTGCCCGAAATTATTAACTCAGAGTCGGGCGATCCTCTGCCCGAAGGCGAGACGGGTGAGCTGGTTTTTACCTCATTGACCAAAGAGGCTTTCCCGGTGGTTCGTTACCGCACGGGTGATTTGTGCACCCTGACTTATGCTACCTGTGCCTGTGGTCGTACCCACGCCCGAATGGGCAAAATCAAGGGCCGGATAGATGATATGTTGATTGTGCGGGGGGTTAATGTTTTCCCTTCGGAAATCGAGCGGGTGTTACTGAAGTTTGAGGAAATCGCCCCCCATTACCAGATTGTGCTAGAACGACCTGAAGTGCTGGATGTAGTGACGGTGCAATGCGAAACTACTCCCGAATTTACCTATAAAGTTTTCAGCGAGGCGGCCCACGATGAAAATCATCACCAGTTGCAGCATCTCAAGCATGAGGTGATGAAGGCATTACATACGGTTTTGGGTGTAACTTTGCAGGTAAAAATTAACCCGCCCCGCACCATCGCCCGCAGCGAGGGTAAGGCGGTACGGGTGGTAGATAAACGGCCTAAGTAGTTGTTGGTTAAATATAGAAAGGGAATTCCTGTGACTACAAGCGATTTCCATTTGGCCCAACTGAATATTGCCCGAATGCGTGCGCCTCTAACCGACCCAATTATGGCTGACTTTGTAGGGCAGTTAGATGCGATTAACGCGCTTGCCGACCACAGCCAGGGGTTTGACTGGCGGCTGCAAACCGAGTCGGGGAACGCTACCGAGATAAATGCTTTTAACGACCCAGGTATTATCGTTAACCTTACGGTCTGGGAGTCTATCGATAGTTTGCATAAATATGCCTATCGTAGCGACCACGCCGGGGGCTTCCGCAATCGCAAGCAATGGTTCGAGCCGATGAGTACGCCCTCAATGGTGCTGTGGTGGATTCCCGCCGGACATATCCCTTTGACAGACGAAGCGAAGGAGCGGCTTGAACTGCTGGAAAAGCAGGGGCCAACTGCCCAGGCGTTTACGTTCAAAGTATCTTTCCCTGCGGAAATGGTTGTCGGTAGTCAGTCGTCGGTTGTCGGTAAAAAGTAACGGGCTCATCCAACCTTGTTACCCTAAGCTTGCGAAGGGTCTTGTTAAAAACATTGAGATCCTTCGGCTGACGGATCAGCCTTTTACAGGGTACGCGGGACTAAAGCCACCGCGCTAAGAGAGCCTATGTTTTTGACAAAATGATAACTTAGGAAACAAGTCCGAATGGTGAGGTTGTAGCATCTTTAACCAGATGTATGACTTGGCTAATTTGAAATCGAAATTTTATATAATAAAGCTGACGGCTGATAGCTGATGGCTGACAACTAACAAAGGAGTTAAAAATGGTAAAAATGATTGCCCTTTATACCGAACCTACTGACCGGGAAGCTTTCGATAGCCATTATTTTGGCACTCATATTCCGTTGGTCAACAAGATTCCGGGTCTGGTCAAGACCGAAGTAAACCGCGTCACCGGGGCGGCTAGTGGGCCTGCGCCTTACTACCTGATGGTCTCACTTTATTTTAACAGCAAGGAAGAAATGGATACGGCTTTGGCTACCCCAGAGGGACGGGCTACTGGCAAAGATTTACGCAACTTTACCACGCCCGGTCAGGCTACTATTACTTTCGCCGAAGTAGTAGAGTAGGAGAGGAAGATGACGGAATACAAAAACATTCTTTATGAGGTGAACGGGGCGGGGGTGGCTAAAGTGACCCTGAACCGACCCGAAGCCTTGAACGCTTTTACCGGGGAAATGCTGCTGGAAATGGCAGCCGCTTTTAGACAGGCGAAGGCGGATAATACCGTCCGGGCCTTGATAGTGACGGGGGCGGGGCGCGGTTTTTGTGCTGGGCAGGATTTGCGGGCCTCTGGCAGCAACCCGGATTTTGAAAACACCCTCAAAACCTATTACCGTCCAATGATTACCGCCCTGGCTGGCCTGGGCAAACCCAGTATCGCGATGGTTAACGGGGTGGCGGCGGGGGCAGGTATGTCGCTTACTTTGGGTTGTGATTTTCGGGTAGCGTCCCAAAACGCCAAATTTGTCACGGCTTTTTCCAAAATTGCCCTCGTGCCGGATTGTGGGATGAGCTACCACTTGCCACGTCTGGTGGGTCTGGGGCGGGCGCAGGAGTTAATTTCCCTGAACCGTGACCTGATGGCGGACGAGGCTTATAACTGGGGTTTGGTGGTCAAAGTCGCCCCGCTAGAGGAACTTGAGGCCACTACTCAGGCCATCGCTACCCAACTCGCCGCCGCACCAACCCTCGCTTTTGGTTTCACCCGTCAGATGCTGCACCACTCCTTTGCCCTGGATTTGGACGGGGCTTTGGAACAGGAGGAAGATAATCAGGCGATTGCCGGGGCCAGCACCGACTTCTTTGAGGGGGTGTCGGCTTTTATGGAAAAACGCCCCGCGATTTTTAAGGGGAAGTAGTTCCTGGTTATTGGTTACTAGTTGTTGGTTAATAGTCAAAGGTCTGAAATTGAAACCTCAAACCCTGATAGCTATGGGCTGATTGCTTTTAACCAAGAACCAATTACTAACAACTAACAACCGATTATAAATTTTTGGAGGTATAAATGACGACCGTATTACAAAACGAGGCCGAGATTGAGGCCCAAATGCTGGCGAAAATTGAGCGCGGCGAGAAACTTGAAGCTACCGACGCTATGACTAAAGAATATCGTGATTTGCTGCTGAATCTGCTCACGATGCAAGCCGATAGCGAGTTATCGGGCGGCTATGGCTATATTCCCTGGATTACCAAAGCTCCCACTATCGAAGAAAAATTGATTGTGGCTAACATTGTGCGGGACGAGATTCTACACGGCAAACGGATGTATCGCTTGTTGGAGGAGTTGGGCGAAGATGTTGATAGCCGCATCCAGGAGAACGACGAGGCTTTTCTCTATCGTTTGGACGATAACGAAGCCAACATCGGGACGCAACGGGCCAAATCCGACAAACGGGTAAACATTTTCTATTATCCTATTGAAACCTGGATGGATTTTATTATGTTCAACTTTTGTATGGACAGAGGGGCAGGGCATCAGCTAAAGGATGCTTTACACTGTAGTTATGGCCCCTGGGCGCGGGTGACGGAATTGATTTTCAAGGAAGAAGTGGTACATATCGCGCACGGTGAGAAGTGGGCTAAAATTCTGGCGGCTGACCCGGCTACTCACGCAGAATGTCAGGAAACTTTTAACAAGTGGTTCCTGCGAACGATGAATATCTTTGGGCGACCCGGTAGCAGCAAAAACACCCTCTATCGCAAATACCACTTGAAACTGCGCGACAACGACGATGTGCGGGAGACTTTCCGCCAGGAGGTCGCCGAAGTTTGCGCCCGTTTCGGCCTGACCATGCCCGAATGGAAACCCAACTGGTAAAATCGGTTGTCGGTGATCAGTCGTCGGTTGTCGGTTGGAAATTCGTAGGGGCGGTTCGCGAACCGCCCGGATTACCGCGAATAATTGTAGGGGCAGGTCCCCGTGCCTGCCCTGAACTCCAATTCGTAGGGGCAACCCTGCTGGTCGCCCTGATTTAGGAGAGATTATTCATCCGGGTCAGTAAGCGGGAACAGATTTGCCGCAAAAATTAGTGGGTCATAGAACTTATCGAGCTTACTCAAAGACCAGGGGGTCGGCTCCCCGCACCAGCATCCCGCCATCTACCACCACCGGTGAGCCCGTCATATAGCTGGCAAAATCCGAGCAAAGGAAGGCCACTACCGCCCCAACCTCGTGCGTTTCGCCTAACCGCCCCAGCGTAGTACGGCGCACAAAACTCTCGGTGCGGGCCTTGCGCTGCGTCAGAATCTCCCGATTCAGGTCGGTAATTATCACACCGGGCGAGACTGGTACGACCCGGATGTTATACTGCCCCCACTCGTTCGCCAGATTAAGGGCCACCCCCTGCGTCGCATGCTTGGTAATGGCGTAAGATGGTACGCCACCCCAGGCCCGATGAGCCGACATCGAGTCAATAATAATAATCGCACCCCCCCCTTGCGTTTTCATGAAGGGAAACGCGGCCTGGGCCGACCAGAGGGCCCCTTTGGTATTCAGGGCAAAGGCTGCGTCCAGGGTTGCTTCGTCCAGTTTCTCGATAGGGTTAGCGCGTAGCATCCCGGCAAAATAACACAGAAAATCCAGTTGCCCCAACGCTTCCGCCGCCTTTTCCACACAGGCAAAGGTTGCCTCTTTATCGCTGGCATCGAGGGTCAGGGCTGGTAGTTTCTCAGACTGATTTAGTAATTCCAGAGCGGCCTGAACTTTGGCAGCGTTGGAAGAAGCCGGGATAACTGTTCCGCCCCAGGCCACAATCTGTTGGGCCGCCGCCAGCCCCATCCCGGAAGTCCCCCCGATAATCAGACCCTTTTTCCCGGCTAGAATCTCGCTTCCCGTTGGTGTCGCCATAGCTTCCCCCTCTTTTTGTTTTAGAGTTATTGACAGCCCTGAATAAGCATGTTAGGATTGGTATAACGTTTTACTAAAACAGTATACCATACCTTTTTTATATTTCTCAAACAGATTATATAACTATTTATGGCAAAACAAACCATCACTATTCGCGATGTAGCCAGTCAGGCTGGAGTCTCGCCCGGTACAGTTTCGCATGTGCTGAACAACAACCTTCAGCATGTTAGCCCCGCTACCCACGAGCGAGTATTAGAAGCAATAAAGTCCCTGAATTATCGGCCTAACGCCATCGCCCGCAGTATGGTCAAACGGGCTACTCGCACTATTGGCCTTGTCATAACCGAACTCAGCAACCCCCTTTTTGTGCCTGTGACCGAAGGGGTGGAAGAAGTTTTACGCAAAGAGGGCTATCAAATTGTATTAGCAAGTGCCGGGTCACTCGAAAGTGAATTGCGGGCGATTGAGACCTTACGCACCCAACAGGTGGACGGTTTTATTTTTATGTCGTTGTCGGTGCATTTTCCCACCGAGCATCTCAAAAAACTTCAGGCGGAGGGCATACCCTTCGTAATTATTAACCGCGACCTGGACGACCCCGGCTTTAATCTGGTGAAAATGGACGATTTGGGGGGAGGCCGCACCGCCACATTGCATCTGACCGCACTCGGTCATAGCCGCATCGGGGTAATTAACGGGCCACGCGAGGTGCGGCGGAGTGCCCGCGAACGATTTGGTGGTTGGCAACAGATTATGACTGAGAAAAAGCTGACGATTAAAGACGAATGGATTTTAGAGGGCAATTTTACTTTTGAGGGAGGCTATCAGGCTATCCAAGAGTTGTTGAAACGAACTGACGACTTACCGACAGTTTTTTTCGCCACTAACGAGTCAATGGCGGTGGGAGCAATCAAGGCGATTTTTGACGGTGGTTTGCGAGTTCCCCACGACATCGCCATCGCGACCATCGGCGACCCACCCTTTGCGGCCTATACTCACCCCGCCCTGACAACCCTGACCTATCCCGTGGTAGAAGCTGGACGAGTGGCAACCCGCATTCTGGTGGACAATCTAAAAAGCGGTGTGCCAGTGCGACCCCAACACGTGACCCTTTCTTATTCGCTCAAAGTACGCGAGTCCTGCGGGGCAAACCTTAAATAAGCAAAGGTATAATACTATGTTAACAACCAAATGGACATTATCGGCTGACCGTTGTTTTAGTCCCAATCCCTCCCAACGCAGTCTGGCCCGTCAGCTTTACCAGACCGTCAAGGACTTGCCATTGGTCTGCCCACATGGTCATGTCGCGCCAGGGCTATTGTCCGACCCAACAGCTGATTTGGGCACCCCGGCGGAACTGCTTATAATTCCCGACCATTATGTTTTCAGGATGCTTTACAGCCAGGGAATAAAGCTGGAAGATTTGGGAATTCCAACGGTGGACGGTTTCCCCACCGAAAGCGACCATCGTAAAATCTGGCAAATTTTTGCCAATAATTTCTATCTTTTTCGCGGCACGCCCACCGGGGTCTGGTTGGCGGACGAATTGGTAAACCTGTTTGGCGTAACTGAGAAGCTGAACGGGGAGAATGCCCAGCGCATCTACGATTACCTTGTAGCGCAGTTCGCGAAGCCCGAATTCAGGCCCCGCCGCCTGTTTAACCGCTTTAATATTGAGACTCTCTGCACCACCGATGCCCCCTGGGACACTCTGGCGGAGCACCAAGCCTTACACCACGAAGGTTATACTAATATTCTGCCGACCTTCCGGCCTGATGGGGTAGTAAATGTGGCTGCTGCCAACTGGAAAGAGAATATTGAAAAGTTAGCGGTAGTTTCCGGGGTGGATATTACCAATTATGTCAGCTATATTCAAGCTCTGGAGGCTCGCCGCGCTTTCTTCAAGGAGCTTGGCGCAACTTCTACCGACCAGGCCGCTCAAAGTGCTTTTACCGGGCGGCTGTCCGAGCGTGAGGCTGACCTTATTTTTACTAACGCCCTGAAAGGTAATATTAACGAAGTAGCGATTAATCGCTTTATTGGGCATATGTTTATGGAAATGGCTCGTATGAGTGTGGAAGATGGACTGGTGATGCAGGTGCATATCGGCAGCTATCGCAACCACAATCAATCGCTTTATGAGCGGTTTGGCCCGGACAAAGGGGCGGATATGCCGCTTCAGACCGAGTGGACTCGTAACCTTAAACCGTTATTAGACGAGTTTGGTAACGACCCACGCCTTACCCTGATTTTATTTGGTCTGGACGAGACCAACTATAGCCGCGAATTGGCTCCCTTAGCTGGACATTATCCGGCAGTTTTGCTTGGCCCGCCCTGGTGGTTTCACGATAGTGTTAACGGCATGGTGCGGTATTTAGACCAGGTAATGGAAACCGCCGGATTATATAACACCGCCGGATTTAACGATGATACCCGCGCCTTTGCTTCTATCCCCGCCCGCCACGATGTCTGGCGCAGAGTGACCAGTGATTGGTTGGCTGGGCTGGTTTTGAAAGGGTTGGTGGACGAGGAGGATGCTCTGGAAATGGCCCAGGATTGCGCTTATCGTCTGGTCAAAAAAGCCTACAAGTTATAGAGAGACGATATTGAACCGCCAAGTTCGCCAAGTTCGCCAAGTAATTTTTTATTTCTTGCTGTCCTGATGGTTTGTTCCCTTATTTCTCAGGAGAGGGATAGAGTTTCTTGACCTAACTCCCCTGGCCCCCTTCCGATGTAGGGACTTGACGTATCGTGTCCGGGTAGGGCTAAAATTTCCCCCCTTGTTAAGCCCCCGGCAAACCAGTATAATAAGCCAGTGTTTAGTGACACCAACCGGGGACTCACTTCTGTTAAAACCGCCATTGAACAGTGATGGCCTATAACCAAGCGAGAATTTACTATAGATGGCAGGCGAACGACCACCCGACAATCCGCGTCGCGGCCCTTTTGACCCACGAGACGGCAAAAATAACGCCGGAAGCAATAATCAACCAAATCGGCCTCCAAACCAACCGCCGGGAAAACCGTCCGGGCAGCAACCCTATCGCCCTTTCCCAGACCGGGAGTATAACCGCTCAAATCGCCCGCCTGTCAATCCGCCCCAACCAAGTTTCCGGCCTACAGTTTCACCACCGCCCCCACCGAAGGATTTTTTCCCATCAAATGAAAAGCCTGTGGCCCCACCCGCCCGCCCTGCCCGTCCGCGCAAACCTAAAGGGGCTGTAGCTAGTCCTGCCCGCCCTGGCATTAAGGTTGGCCCGATTATTCTTTTTGGTTTGTTGTTCCTGTTTATGGGGGGGATTCTGGTAGGGCTGTTCCTGTTTACCCGCGCCGCCAGTGTTTTTAGTGGTATTTCGGTGCAAAGGGTAGATGTAAATGGGCAGCAAATCGCTGGCACAAATGTCAACGGCAACGGCAAAGTTAATGTTTTGCTGCTGGGAATTGACAGCCGCAAAGGAGATACCGCCGATGGAGTACGCAGCGACACCATGATTCTGGTGAGTATTGACCAGAGCGCGAAAACCGCTAACATGATTTCAATCCCGCGTGACCTTTGGGTGGATATTCCAGGGATGGGCAAAAATCGGATTAACGCGGCCTATTTCTTTGGCGACCAGAAGAATCCCGGCGTGGGTGGCCCACCTCTGGCAAAACTTACGGTAGAGCGCAATTTTGGCATTCAGGTGCATTATTTCGCCCAGGTGGATTTTGAGGGTTTTGAATCGGTCATAAATGCTATCGGCGGAATTACTATAGATGTTAAGAAGCCCGTGATAGATGCCGAATATCCCACCGAGGATTTTGGCTACAAACGGGTTTTTATCCCGGCGGGTATTCAGCAACTGGACGGCAAAACCGCTCTGGAATATGCCCGCAGCCGTCACGGTGATAGCGACCTGAGCCGCAACCAACGCCAGCAAGAGGTTTTGTTGGGAGTACGCGAGCGGGGAGTTAATTTGGGCCTGATTACCAATCAGCAACTAAGTGCCGCTTTGCAAAAAGCTATCAAAACCGATTTACAATGGGGTGATGTCCTCAGTCTAGCCCAAACCGCTATCGGTATGGACAAAGCGAACATCAAATCTTATGCTATAGATGCCAACCTTACCAAAGGGGCTAATATTGATGGTAACGATGTGCTACTACCAGATTGGCAGAGCATCGGCGAATTGATGAAGAAGTTTAACAACGCAAAGTAGGAAGTTTTACTATGAGCAATCCAACCCAACCAGCCGCTAACAAACCGCCCGCCCCCGTAGTCGTTTATCCCGCTCTGCTTGAGGCTTATAAATGGATGATTGGCCTGATTGGGCTGGCCTTGTTGGTAGGCGCAGTGGTTATGGATAACTCGGTTCTGAACTATTTCTCGCCGGAAAACTTCTTTACCTCTGACCTGTTATTCATCATTACCCTGATAATAACTGGGGTGCTGTGTAATCTGCTGCTATTTAATGTTCCCCCCAACGTCTATCTGACCCTGGCAATGCTGGTCTATCATGCGGCTTTTCTGATTTACCCGGCCTTTCCCGCTGCTCTGATTGCAGCAATTCCAGCCTTTGTAACCGAACTTACCCAGCTAAAACGGGGTACTTCCTACATCGCCCGTACCACCGGAATATATGTAATCTGTATCTTTGCCACCCGTTATACTTTTGAGTGGTTGGGAGGCGGGCCGTTAGTGGGCGATATTGGCCCGAAATATTTTGGGATTGTGTTGGTTTGTTTTGTGGTTTTCCGAATCTTTAACGACTCAATGGTAGCCTTTACCCAGCAACTTGAGGGACTCGGTTTCTGGCGGTCATTGCAAGCACGCTTGTTTAGTACCATTATTACCTATCTGGCGATGTTGCCGGGAGCAATGTTGCTGGCGGTTCTGAAATTTCAAACCGGGGCGGTGGCTTTTTTCTTTGGCTGTAGTATGGCGGTGGGGATTGGTTTTATCCTGAAGCGTTCCAGCGATGTGCGAAAGAGTGAGCGGCGGCGGCTGGAGGAAGTCGAGCAACTCAACGCCCGCCTTGCCCGCCAGAACGAGCAAAGTCTGACTCTGGGCAATCGTATCAACGAAACGCTGGAAGGCTTTTTGAGTTTGGTGCGCGATTATGCTGGCACATCCCAAGAACAAGAAGCCGCTATTGTGGAGATTACCGCTACGGTTGAGGAACTTACCCGCACCGCCGCCCAGATTGCCAGTAGTGCTGATAATGTGGCGAGTGCCGCCGAGGTAGCTATCGAAACGGCAGAACGGGGGCAGTCGGCGGTGGGGGATACTATCGAGTCTATCAGCGAGGTGCGCGAGAAGGCTCAGGAAATTGCCGCCCGTATTCTGAATTTGAGCGAAAAATCGGAGAAAATCGGCGAGATTGTCACCACTATTAACGCCTTTGCCAACGAAATCCGCTTGTTGGCTCTGAATGCGACAATTGAGGCCAGTGGGGCGGGGCCCTTTGGTCGACGGTTTGCGGTGGTTGCCAGCGAGGTTAACGCTCTGGCTGACCGTAGCCGTCAGGCTGCTCTGGAAATTCGTAATATCGTAGCCGAAATCCAGAGTGCCACTACCAGTTCGGTGCGGGTAGCCGAGGAAGGGTTGCAACGGATGGAGCGCAGTGTGGCAACCGCTACACAGTCCGAGATTGCCAATCAAGAAATTATCTCGCAGGTGGAGCGTACCGCCGGAGCAGCAGCCGCCATTTCCCTAGCAACCCAGCAACAACGCAGTGCCAGTGAGCAGGTTGTTACCAGTATGCACAACGTAGCGATTATGATTGGGCAGAACGCCGAGAAAGTAGCCGGGGTTTCGGTAGCCTCGCTGGAATTGCAGCGCATCGCCCGCGAACTCAGGTCAAACGATTAGAACAGAAGCAAGAATAAAGAACAAAGGAGTAAGAATAAAGAAGAATTATAGACCCTCTCCCTTAGAAAGGGAGAGGGTAGGGTGAGGGTTGTCCAATGCCCAACAGGTCTTTTGGAAATGTACTAGGGAAAGGGGTTAGGTTTGTACCCCTTCTTGCTCCTAAAGGGAGATTTACTATGAGTGATGCTGTCGAGAAAATGATGCGCCCATCGTCCTACAACCTGACTGAGCCGGAGGAAGCTACCCGGCTGATTTTTGAAAATGTTACTAGCGTGGAGGCCGAGGAAATCAGCCTGAGCGAGGGTTATTTGCGGGTTTTGGCGGAGGATATTTACGCTGACCAGAATATGCCGCCCTTCAATACCACTGCCGTTGATGGCTACGCTTTGCTGGCAGGAGACGGTATCTCGCCCCGCCAGATTATTGGCGACCAGACCGCCGGACGGATGACTGACCAAACGGTTGTGCCGGGAACAGCCATGCGAATTATGACGGGCGCACCTCTGCCACCGGGGGCGGATAGCGTGATTATGGTAGAGGATACCAGCGAGGACGGACAAACCCTCAGCGTCAACAAAAACCCTCCCCTGCACGATAATATTCGGCCTAACGGGCTTGACCTGAAAGCGGGTCAACTGATTCTAACTGCTGGGACACTGCTGGGGGCGGCGGAACTTGGCTTGATTGCCACAGTTAACAAACCCCGTTTTCAGGCTATTCGTCTACCCCGAATTGCAGTGGTTTCGACTGGTGATGAAATCGTTGAGCCGGGAGAACAGGCCCGCCCCGGTCAGATTTACGATAGCAACCGTTTTAGCCTGATGGCCTCCGTGCGGCGGGCCTATGCCGAGCCCGTTTCGCTGGGGATTGCGCCCGATACCAAAGCGGGATTACGGACCTTGATTGAGCAAGCCCTGTCCGAGTATGATGGTCTTATTACCAGTGGTGGGGTTTCGGTAGGTAAGCTGGATTTGGTCAAGGAACTGTTGGAGGAAATGGGGACGATTCATTTCGGGCGGGTCAACCTTAAACCCGGCAAGCCCCTAACTTTCGTAACGGTGGAGGTTAACGGCAAACGCAAGCCCGTTTTTGGTCTGCCCGGTTTCCCGGTTTCCAGCCTGGTTTCCTATGAGTTGTTTGTGCGTCCGGCGATTCTGAAAATGACGGGCCGCAAAGCCCTACATCGCCCGATGGTTCAGGCTCAGGTTGAACATACCATTCAGCACAGCAAAGACCGCAACGAGTTTGTGCGGGCTATCGTCAGCGAACAATACGACCCTACTACCCAGAGTTACCGCTACCACGCCCGTACCACTGGGGCTCAACAAAGCAGCCGTTTGCTCTCGATGTTAGGGGCAAATGCGCTATTGTGGCTTGTCCCCGGCTCAGAGCCAATTGCCGAAGGTTCGCACGTCCCCGCCATCCTCGTAGACCGGGCTGAAGTTTAGTTCAAAATGCTGAGGACTGAGATGGAAATACCCCAGGAAACTCAGGAACTCATAAACTATTACCTGAAAATGGTTAGGACAGACCCGAATCACGATTTGTTGGCTAGAGACCGGGTAAAAATCTACGATTCTTTTAAGGCGATTAGCGACCCTCAATACCAGAAATTTATAGGACGGTTGGGAATTCTGGCAGCTCATAAGGTGTTGCATTTTTGGGAACTCTTGAAAATCGAATATTATGAGGACAAAATACCCTATCAGATGCTTGATATTGCCGAAAATCTTTGGCAGGGGAACATCCAAGAAGAAGATATTGATGAAGATATTTGGTATGATTTTCATTATGGAGGGGGTTCGTTACTAACTTCCTCGGAAGAACAAATCCCTTCTGCGGCAAAATTCACCCTTTGTGCAGCTGAAAGTGCATTAAATTTGGTAAGAGGTTTAGCACCGTTTCAGGGGTTTAATAGGAAACAAATTCAAGAAGGTATTAGAAACGAACTCCTTTATTCTTCGTGGGGAGATAGTGCTTCTAGTGCCAGTTGTGCCTATTCCTATCAAAGTACGGTTGATGGCGAAAGAATTTATGACCCTGAGAAACGCCTTGAATTCTGGGAATGGTGGCTGAAAGAGGCAATCTCGCAAGCCTGGGAGTTAGCCCACCAAAATATTTAAATTCCACGCTGAAACTATTATAACGAGCTTTGGCTAAAACTTGAGCCTAAGATAACCCGCCCACGATTTCCCCATCTAGAATTTCAATCTGACGAGTGGCATTCCGCGCCCAATATTGGTCGTGCGTCACCATAAAGACGGTTTTACCACTGGCGGCAAATTGTTGAAGCAGGGTCGAAACAAAAGTAGCCGACTCGCTGGGCAAGTTCCCGGTTGGCTCGTCTGCCAGTAGTAATGGGGCATCGTTGACCAGGGCGCGGGCTAAGGCCACCAGACGTTTCTCGCGGCGATTGAGGTCGGTAGGTTTGAGGCGGGGGATTTCGGGGTTATTCAAGCCCACCAGATAAAGTTTTTCGGCGGCAATTTCCTGACGACGGCGGGGGTCAGTGATGAGACCGGCTTGCTCGATAGCCGCAGTCAGAATTTCCAGCACCGATAATTTAGGATTAAGTTGGTTCAGGTCGCTGGTCAGATAGCCAATATTACGGTTACGCCAGCGCACATGGTCACGTTCTTCTTCCAGATTCAGGCGGCGGCGACCCTGCCAGTTTTCGTGAGTG
>Ga0209512_1002087_pt1 | contig 22222 bp, 21 predicted proteins | sample frozenSSSSmetaG_FD_184142 | JGI IMG/M metagenome (GOLD analysis project Ga0209512, IMG submission 184142) | Glacier valley bacterial and archeal communities from Borup Fiord, Nunavut, Canada, to study Microbial Dark Matter (Phase II) -... | ecosystem: Environmental > Aquatic > Freshwater > Ice >...
CCACCGCGCCGATAATACCCCTGTCCCGTCGCACGGGGGCTCGCTCGGCCGGCGATCCGCAGCGGCGGCGGGAGCGGATGGAGCGGGCGCAACCCGGAGCCGGATCCCGTCAGGGGTCGCTTGCCGAAGGGATGCGAGGTCGAGCCGGGTGAAAAGCCGGACGGCCGAGGGGGCGGGGTGGATACCCGCACCGGTCCAGGAGATGGTCGCTGCCATCCCTGCCCGCCGCGTGCAGAAGGATCCCTCGTCAACAGCGAGGCCCATAGTCCGAGCATGTGGAAGCCCGTCCGCGCGGAGCGTCTGACGTTCGCCGAAACGGTATTTTTTCAACACACCGGGCGGATGCCCGGCGCTCCGCCCATGCCCCCATACCCGCAGCGTCCCGCGTGCGGGGCTTCCGTGTGCCTGTTGGTCAGAGGAGTGTCCCGAAATGCCACCAAAGGCTGTCGTCATCCTCCGGCAAGCCGCGCTTGCGCGGCGCAGACCGGGGGACCCAGCGGCGCGGTCGCGTCAGCGATCGCGAAACCTGTCCGCCACACCGTGCCTGAACAGATCGCGCTATCGCGCGCCGCTGGGTCCCCCGGTCTCGGCTACGCCTCGCCGGAGGATGACGAAACCAGAGAGACCTACCCCTGACCGACCAGGGCCGCCCGTTCCTCGGCGGTCAGCACCCGCCAGTGGCCCTCGGGCAGGTTGTCGAGGCGGATCGGGCCGATGCGGACGCGGATCAGGTCGATGACTTCCAGATCGACCATCTCGCACATGCGCCGGATCTGGCGGTTGCGGCCCTCGCGCAGGATGAACTTTAGCCGGAAGGACTCCATCCGGCTGACCTGGGCCCGCTTCAGCTGGCGGCCGTCCAGCATCAGGCCGTAGCGCAGCATGGCCAGCTTCTTCTCGGTCACGTCGCCGGCGATACGGACCAGATATTCCTTGTCCAGGTTCGACTGTGGCCCGATCACCGCCTTGGCCACCACCCCGTCGTTCGACAGCAGCAGCAGGCCGCGCGAATCCTCGTCCAGCCGGCCGATCGGGGGCAGGGAGGCGTCCTCGGCCGGTTCCTCGCCCTCGAACGGCCAGGGGCCGACGCGGTTGGGTTCGATGACCAGCTGGATGGCCGGCACCTTGTCCGGCTCGGGCTGGCCCGAGACGAAGTCCAGCGGCTTGTGCAGCATGATGGTGACGCCCGAGGCCAGCTCGGCCTCGGCGCTGTCGGACAGGGTCAGGGTCTGGCCCGGCTCGATCTTGCGGCCCGGGTCGGTGACGGTCTCGCCGTCGATCGAGACCATGCCGGCGACGATCAGACCCTCGGCCTCGCGTCGCGAGCAGACGCCGCTCTGCCCCAGCCATTTGTTCAGGCGCTGCGGTTCGTCGCCGTCATAGGTGCGGATGAAGGCCATGGGGCTCCGGGGGTCAGGGTCTGCGCCTGTGTAGAGCCGGTTGCGGCGGGGGGGAAGGCGCGGCGATGCGCGACGCGGCGGTGGCGCTTCGTCGGCTTTCAACATCGTCACAGATGTGCGTGACCGGCAAAAATGCCGGAAAATGTTGACGAAACGGGGAATTCACTATAGGGTTGTCCTATTCCAAGATCACGATGTGTCTCCGGGTTCTGGCCTTGTGCCGTCCCTGTGCAGATCCATTTCAATATACTGATCGTATCGACTGATGGCTGTATTTTGCGGCCTGAATAGTCGACCCCATCTTTGAAGGAGATTTCTTTGTCCGCACAACGCGCCGGTTCCTATTCTGCCCGTCCCCGTAACGACTTCCGTCGTGCCCCGACCCGTGCCCGCGTCGGTCTGGCCATGCGCCGGTCGATGGATTTCGGGCCGCTGGGTGACGTCGAGCCGCTGATCCAGAACCAGGGCCTGTCCCTGGCCCCGATGTCGACCGGCGACGCCAGCCTGTCCGTCGCGGGAGTTACCGTTCTGGCCACGGCACGCAGTGCTGACATCGCCAGCGGTGCGCTCAAGGGGCTGGTTGTGCCGGGCGGCATGACCGACGATGTCTCGATGGAGGCGGTCAAGCTGCTGCTTGACGCCGCCGGGGCCAAGGGTGTGCCGATCCTGGCCTTCGGTGACGGTATCGAACAGGCGGTTCTGGCCGTCGGTGGTGATCCCGCCGCCTTCGCCGAGTCTCCGGCCGTGCTGATCCACGGCACGCAGATCACCTCCCTGGCCGACCGCGACGCCGTCGCCGTCGCCGCCGCCGCTATCGGCTAGCGCCTTACCAGCCTAGACGCGCCGGAACAGCAGGCACAGGTTATTGGCCGGCATCGCCGTCCGCAGCGTCAGGGCCAGCCCGGCACTCCGGGCCACACCCGCCACGTCCTCGAGGGCGCGCAGACCCCAGTCCGGGTCGCGCGCCTTCAGCGACTCGTCAAAGGCGGCGTTGGACGGGGCCAGCGGCACATCCGCCTCGCGATAGGGGCCGTACAGCACCAGCAGGCCACCCGGGCGACGCAGCATCCGCGCCGCGCCCGACATCAGGCCTTCGGTCGCCGCCCACGGGCTGATGTGGATCATGTTGATGCAGACCACGGCCTCGAATGGCGGTCCGTTGGCGGCCCCCTCCGGTGGCCAGCTCAACGGGTCGGCGGCGTTCAGCGCCAGCGGCGCGGCCAGATTGGGCAGGGCGGCGGCGTCGCGCCAGGCGGTGATACTGGCTCGGGCCTCGGGACTGGGGTCGCTGGGGGTCCACTGCAGGCCGGGCAGGCCGCGGGCGAAGGCCACCGCGTGCTCGCCCGATCCGGCCGCCACCTCCAGCACCCGGCCGCGCGCCGGCAGATGCGCCTTCAGCACCGCCAGGATCGCATCGGTGTTGCGCGCCACGGCGGGGGAGGTGAGGCCGCCGCTGGGCGTGGGAGTGACAGGATCGAGGGTTTGCACGGGCGATCGATACCGCCCCCACCCCGTGGAGGCGACCGGAAAATGCGGACCGGTCGCGGAGGTTGCGCGACCGGGGGTGGAAAATTGCCACGGTTGACGCCGGGTTCCGACCGGTGTTCCTGCCCCTGTAACAGAGCGTGATCGCCACGCTCGAGCGCCTCGACGGCGAAGATCGTCAGGCGGACAGGTTCAGGAGCGTCTCGCGTGACCCAGGTTCAAGCCATCCCCGGACTCCATCCCGCCCCGACCCGCCACGCCCGGCTGGTCGCCTGGGTCGAACAGATCGCCGCCCTGACGAAGCCCGACAGGGTGCACTGGTGCGACGGCTCGGAGGCCGAGAAGGCCGCCATCGTCGCCGACCTGATCGACAAGGGCACGCTGCGCGAACTGGATCCGGCCAAACGCCCCGGCAGCTACTACGCTGCCTCGGACCCCAAGGACGTGGCCCGGGTCGAGAGCCGCACCTTCATCTGCTCGCAGGATGAAGTCGACGCCGGCCCGACCAACAACTGGTCCGATCCCGTCGAAATGCGCGACCGTCTCGATGGCCTGTTCGACGGCTGTATGGCCGGCCGCACCATGTATGTCGTGCCGTTCTCGATGGGCCCGATCGGCTCCGACCTCAGCGCCCTCGGCGTCGAGATCACCGACAGCGGCTATGTCGCCGTCTCCATGGGCATCATGACCCGCATGGGCAGTGACGCCCTGACGGCCATGGGCATGGACGGTCCGTTCGTCCCCGCGGTGCATACGCTGGGCGCGCCGCTGGCCGAGGGTCAGGCCGATGTGCCGTGGCCGTGCAACGCCGAGAAATGGATCGTCCACTTCCCCGAGACCCGCGAAATCTGGTCCTATGGCTCGGGTTATGGCGGCAACGCCCTGCTGGGCAAGAAATGCTACGCCCTGCGCATCGCCTCGGTCATGGCCCGTGACGAGGGCTGGCTGGCCGAACATATGCTGATCCTCAAGCTGACCAGCCCGGAAGGTCGCGCCAAATACATCGCCGCCGCCTTCCCCTCGGCCTGCGGCAAGACCAATCTGGCCATGCTGCAGCCTAGTCTGCCCGGCTGGAAGGCCGAAACCATCGGCGACGACATCGCCTGGATGCGCTTCGGTGACGACGGCCGCCTGTATGCGGTCAATCCCGAGGCCGGATTCTTCGGCGTCGCCCCCGGTACCAGTCGCAACACCAACGGCAACGCCCTGGCCACCCTGGCCACCAACACCGTCTTCACCAACACCGCCCTGACCGCCGACGGTGACGTCTGGTGGGAAGGCTTGACGAAAGAGGTCCCCGAGGGGCTGACCAACTGGAAGGGCCAGCCGCACGACCCGGCCTCCGGCGAGCCCGCGGCCCATCCCAATGCCCGTTTCGCCACGCCCGCTGGTCAATGCCCGGCCATCGCGCCCGAATGGGAAGACCCGAAGGGTGTGCCGATCGACGCCATCCTGTTCGGTGGCCGCCGCGCCTCGGCCGTGCCTCTGGTGACCGAGGCCTTCGACTGGGAGCACGGCGTGTTCCTGGGCTCGACCGTGGCATCCGAAGGCACGGCCGCCGCCGAGACCGCCATCGGTGAACTGCGCCGGGACCCCTTCGCCATGCTGCCGTTCTGCGGCTACAACATGGGCGACTATTTCGCCCACTGGCTGTCGATGGCCGGCAAGACCGACGCCGCCAAACTGCCGCGCATCTATTTCGTCAACTGGTTCCGCAAGGGGGCTGACGGCAAATTCGTCTGGCCCGGCTTCGGCGACAATTCCCGCGTGCTGAAATGGATCGCCGAACGTCTGGACGGCGAGGCCGGGGCCGTCGACACCCCGGTGGGCCGCACGCCCGACCGGGCCTCGCTGGACCTGTCGGGCCTCGACCTGTCCGATAGCGACCTGTCGACCCTGCTGGACGTCGACGCCGAGGTCTGGACCGAGGAAGCCGCCCTGATCCCGGCCTTCTTCGAACGGTTCGGCGAGCGTCTGCCGCCCGCCCTGTGGGCCCAGCACGCGGCCCTGACGCAACGGCTGTCCGCCGAACGCGCCGCCGCCATGGCCGCCGAATAATCAGCACGGCTTGAAATCAGGACGCGGGAGGGCGAAGGACAGCCCGTGTCCTCCTCAACCGAAGTCCTGGTCATCGGTGCCGGCGTCCTTGGCCTGTCCACGGCCGCGGAACTGCTTCGGCGCGGCCATGCCGTAACCGTGGTTGATCCCGGCTCCGGCAACGCTTCCGCCGTGGCCGCAGGGATGATCGCCCCCGCGTTTGAGGCCCTTGCCGACTGGCGCGCCTCGGACGGTCAACTGGACCGCAGCGACCTGTTTCGCGCCGCCCGGTCCCAGTGGAGCGCCTTCGCCGCCGCCTTCGACCTGCCGCTGCATCGCGAAGGCGCAGAATGGCGCGGACCAGATCTGGAGACGGTCACCTCCCAACTGCGCTGGCTGGGTTTTCCCGCCGAGCGGACCGGCGACGCCGTGGTGACTCCGGCCGACTGGCGCACCGAGCCGGACGCGGCCCTGACGCGTCTGCGGGCGCTGCCGGGCCTGACTATGGTGTCGGGGCGGGTCCGGGACCTGACGCTCACCGGTGACCGCTGGACGGCGATGCTGGACGACGGATCCGGCCTGGCGGCGAATACAGTGGTGCTGGCGACCGGTGCTGTCGGCGACCTGGCCCTGCCGGACACCGTGGCCCCTCTGGTCGCCCGGATACAGCCGATCCGGGGCCAGATCGCCGTAACGGACAGAGTGTTGGTCGACCGGGCCGTGCGCGGTCCGGCCGGCTATGTCGCCCCCTGTTCCGGCGGCGCGGTGATTGGTGCGACCATGGATGCGGACCGAACCGATCTGGAACCGGACCTGGACCGGGGTGAAATCCTGGTGCGGGCCTGTCTGGCCCAGATCGGCCTGTCGGAAGAATTGGCGGTCACATGGCGGGTTGGCGTTCGTGGCGCAACGCCCGACGGCCTGCCGATGGCTGGAGCCTCGGGCCTGGCCGGTCTGCATCTGGCCCTGGCCCCGCGCCGCAACGGCTGGCTGCTGGGGCCGCTGGTGGCGCGCACTGTGGCGGACGGAATCGAGGGCAGGGCGGTAGGGCCGTTCGGCCCCGCCCTCGAGCCGCGCCGCTTCGCCTAGTTTTCGGGCAGGGTGAAGCGCAGGTTGATTTCGACCCGCGCCCCGTCGACCGCCTGACCGTCCACGGTGCGGGGACTGATGCGGAACTCGCGCGACAGTGTCTGGGCCGCTCGCCCGAAGCCGTAGCCACCGGGTGATTCGGACGTAACGACGCAGCCGCTGACCGTGCCGCTGGTCTGGACCACGCAGGCGAGGGAGGCCGACCCGGCCATTTCCGCCCGTAGCGCCCGCTGCGGATAGGCCCGCATCAGCTGGTCGCCGCTGGGCTGGCGGATCCAGTGGGGATGGCGGATCACCGACGGCGGGGTCGCGACCACCACCGGCTCGGTGCCAGTACCGATCGGCGACGACTCCGGTACCGGTCGGCTCAGGTTGATGACGTTGGTGAAGTCCACCGCCGGCTTGTCCGGGGCTACTGCGGCAATCGTCTCCGTCTGAGTGGTGACGCGGGTGGACTCATGGATCGGGGCGTTGGGGGCCGGCGGCTCGGGTGCGAGCACCGGCTCGGGCGGGTGAGGCCGGATCATCGCGACCTCGATCACCGGCGTTTCCGACGACGTCACGACGGCCGGAGGCAGTTCGAACCGCTGGTAGTACAGCGCCGCGCCGACGCCGATATGGGCCAGGGCGACAAGGCTTATGGCGGCCCAGTTCGCGCCGGTCAGGGGTTTGCGGCGTTCGCCGAATTCGAGGGGGCTTACCAGTCCGGGGGCACCGGCGGCTTTCATCATCATGGTCGTCACTCCCTGTCGTTAGCCGTCCCCACAGCGTCCCGATCACAAGTTGAGCGCTTCCCTTGCGGCAAGTTTTGGGCGAACTCCGTTAGGGTTTCGTTAACCACGATCGCGCAGCGTCCGGCACTATGACCATCGGTGCGATTCCATCTTCGGGCGGCGTGGAGGCGGCCATCCGGCGCGCGTCCAGTGCCACCGGCGTGGATTTCGACTTCCTGATGAAGACAGCGCAACGGGAAAGCGCGATGAACCCTTCGGCCCGGGCTCCGACGTCGTCGGCGGCCGGCCTGTTTCAATTCATCGAACAGACGTGGCTGGCGACCGTCAAACAGCACGGGACCGAGCACGGCTACGGACAGTATGCAGACCTGATTCACCGGGGGGGGGACGGGAAGTGGCGCGTCGAAGGCTCGGCCCGCAATGTCGTGCTGGACCTGAGGTTCGACCCCCAGGCAGCCTCGGCCATGGCGGCGGAGCTGACGGCGTCGAACGCTGCCTATCTGCGCGGGCGAACCGGACGCGAGCCGGGGGCCGGCGACCTGTACGCTGCTCACTTCCTCGGCCCGGGCGGCGCGGCCCAGTTGATGGAGGCCATGGCGACCCGACCCGGGACCAGCGCCGTGGCCCTGTTTCCGCAGGCGGCCTCGGCCAACCGCTCGATCTTCTATCGCGACGGCCGGCCGGCCACCGTGGCGGAGGTGCACGCCAACCTGAATCGTTCGGCCGGCGACGGCGCTCCGGCGGCGAGCGTCGGAACCCAGGGAACGCCTGACCTGGGCGAACGTGAACGACTGCTGGCGGCGCGGCTGGACCGGCTGAAGCAGGATCAGGGGCTCCTGGCCCTGCTTCTGGGCCAGAATGGCGACGGCAAGGCCGGTGGATTCGGCGGGGCGTTCGGGCCGGAACCGGCGCGTGGGACCGGCTGATCCACAGGCGTTGGTAAACCGGCCATTAACGATCCGGGTTCACCCTGCGAGTTCAGCTAGAGTCCGATTCCCCGCAGCGTCTGAAACCCCGAGCATCCCCGATGACCGCCTTGCGTGCGAGCCTCACAGAGTTCGATATCCGTCGTCTCATCAAGGCGACCGATGCGGATGACCGCGCGGCGGCGGCGCACAAGCTGTGTCGCAGCATGGACCGGGCCACGCTGACGGCCGAGGACCGCGAGGCGGCCCAGAAGATCTTGCGGGTCATGGCGACCGATGTCGCCGAAATGGTGCGTCGGGCCATGGCGGTGACGCTGAAGGCTTCCGATCTCATTCCGCATGATGTCGCGCGCCGCCTGGCGGCCGATGTCGACAGCGTGGCCCTGCCGATGATCGGCTTTTCGCCGGTGTTTACCGACGATGACCTGATCGAGATCGTCCGCGCCGGTTCTGCCGTCCGACAGGTGGCGATCGCGGCCCGGTCGACCGTGTCGCGCGACCTGGCCACGGCGCTGGCGACCGACGGCTGCGAGGCCGCGGTGCGAACCCTTGCCTCCAATGACAACGCCGATCTCTCCGAGGCGGCCATGGGTATTGCGGTCGACCGGTTCGGGGACTCGGCCGAAGTGGTCGCGGCGCTCGCCTACCGTCAGGTTCTACCGCTGTCGGTGACGGAACGTCTGGTGGAACTGGCCAGTGAGGCGGTGCGCGAACATCTGGTCACCCGGCATGCTGTGGCACCGGAGACGGCGATCCGGTTGGCGCGATTTGCGCGCGAGCGGGCCACGGTCGATCTGGTCGACCAGGCGGCGTCCAACGCCGATCTTCCGGCCTTTGTGGCCCAGCTGAATGCCCGCAAGGTGCTGACCCCGTCCCTGATGCTGCGCGCCCTGGCGCGCGGCCAGATGGCCCTGTTCGAGCATGGCCTGGCCGAACTGGCGCAGACGCCGCACCACCGGGCCTGGCTGATGGTCCATGATGCCGGCCCGCTGGGGCTGAAGGCGATCTACGACCGCGCCGGCCTGCCGCCCCGTCTGTTTCATGCCATTCGCGCCGGCGTCGACACCTGGCGCGCACTTCAGGCCGAGGGGATCGACACCTCCGGCGACGAGTTCCGGCAGAAGATGCTGGAGCGGTTCCTGACCCAGAGACCCAATGCTCCGCGTGACGACCTGGCCTATCTGATGGAACGGCTTGACCACGCACCGGTGCCGGTCGCTGCACGCTCGGCGGCCTAGACCGACGACCCCAACGCAGAACGCCCGCCGGATCCGGCGGGCGTCTGACAGTCGTTGGCGGGAATATTCAGGACAGGTGGGCGGCGACCCGGGCTTCCAGGGTCTCGGCCAGGATACGGCCGGTCGGATGCTCATCCGTCTGGATCTGGTCGCGGACGACAGCACGGATCGCATCGATATGGGCGTCCAGAAGGATCAGCGGCGCGACCATCCGCTTCTGCTCGTCGTCCAGCAATTTGCAGAGGGAACCGGCGAGGCGGGTGACCAGCGGATACTGGTAGGTGCTGCCCAGGCCCTTGAGGTCGTGGGCGCGAAAATAAAGCCCTTCGGCGGTCTCCGCCGTGTAGCCCGTGTCGCGGATCGCAGTCTGGGCCTGTTCAAGCTTGACGATTTCGTCCTTCAGCCATTCACCGAATTGCGAGGACATCGCCTTGAGGGCCTCCTCGGCCTTGGCGATCGCATTGGCGTCGATGCCGCCGAATCCACCGCCGACTTTCATGCGAAGGGTGTTGGTCGGTCGGATGACCTGGGCCGAGTTGCTCACGTCAGAACTCCCGTGGTTTGACGACCCACCATGAGGGAAGCGCTGTTAAGAACCCGTGACTGCTCAGCTATTGAATTGTTCCGCCAGCACCCGTTCCTCGAATGAACGGCTGGCGTCGAACAACATGGTCAGGGCCAGGTCGCGGCGTTCGCGGACATCGACGCGGGTCACCTCACGGACCTCGAAACTGTCAGCCGTGGCGCTGACCGGGCGTTTTTCAGGCTCGAGGACATCGAAACGCACGCGCGCCTCATGCGGCAGCAGGGCCCCGCGCCACTGGCGCGGGCGGAAGGCGCTGATCGGCGTCAGGGCCAGGATCCGGGCGTCCAGCGGAATGATGGGACCGTGTGCTGAAAGATTGTAGGCGGTCGAGCCGGCCGCAGTGGCGACCATGCAGCCATCGCAAGTCAGTTCCTCGAGGCGGACGGTGTCATCGATCCAGATGCGCAATTTGGCGCTCTGGCAGGTCTGGCGCAGCAGGGAGACCTCATTGATCGCCAGGCCGCTGTGAACGTCGCCGTCAGTTCCCCATGCGTCCATCTGCAAGGGATGAATCACGGTGTGACCGGCTACCCCGAGACGCTCCAGGAGGTGATCCTCCTCGAAATCATTCATCAGAAAGCCGACTGAGCCGCGGTTCATCCCGAACACCGGGGTCCGGCGCTCCAGATTATCGTGCAGGGTCTCCAGCATGAAACCGTCACCACCGAGGGCGACGATCACATCGGCGTCGGCTGCAGAAACCGAGCCATACCGCTGCGTAAGCCGGGCGCGAGCCTGTTCGGCCTCGGGGCGTTCACTCGCGACGAAGGCGATTTTCGGAGCAGGACGGGGAGGGGGAGTGTTCACCGGTGCACGCAAGCCGAGCGTGAGGTCGAAGTCAAACGTCCGCAGACTCGTTGTCGCGGATCAGGGCGCGGAAGGCGCGCGCTGCGGAGGTCGCTGAAATCGATCCTCGCAACCAGACCTGGGCCCCATAGGTGCCCGGCGCGCCGTCGTTCAGCACGCGGATCTCGTGGATCAAAGCGACGAAAACAGCCCGGTCGATGCCGACGGCGGAACAGGCATAGTAGATCGCTTCCGGTGAGCCGTAATTGAGAGCCGCGCGAATCTCGGCGACGGAGAAACCCCCGAGCGCTGCCAGCCCGTGGACAAAGAGGTTGAGCCGCCGTTCCCGGATGGCTCGCACCAGATAGCTGGGACGCAGTTGGTCGGCGGCGCGCAGCTTGGCGATAAGGCGGCGCTCCGACTCCTCCAGTTCCTCGTTGTGCGCGATCGGGGCCGGGGCCGCGACGTCACGAAACGCTTTGTCTACGGCTTCCTGCACCGTGACGTGGAGATCGTCCTCATTGATGTGGAATCGCGCGCCGATCGCCTGGCGTAGGGCCGTTCCCACCCACTGGTAGAGCTGCTCCGCCAGAACGTCGGTGAGTCGGGGATGGCGGGTCAGGGGTGCGCGCAGGGCGGCGATCCGTCGCGAATGGTCGACCAGCCGCCGCACACCGTCCGGGCTGATTTCCGCGGTACGGTTGGAGGCGAGGGCGGTCAGGGTCGCCGGTTCGGCACGATCAATGATGACGTCGGCGACACGGCCGCTCAGCGCCGGGCGTCGGGCGACTTCGATCTGGTGTTCGATAGTGGCCTGAACCAGGACGACAATCAGGTCTTCGTCCTGCAGCAGTGGGCTGGACGCGAGGATCGGCCGGGCGATCTCGATCTCGTCCAGTGCCAGCAGGTTGATCAGGGCATGTGGTGCCCAGTCGGCCGTGGCCAGCCGCTCGGCCAGGGTTCGCCGGACATCGCGTTCGACCTGCTGGGCGAGCATCAGAAAGACTTCGCCCAGGACCTCGGAAACCTCCTCGGCGGGGGGACTGTTCTCGCACAGGGCGGTGATTGCCAGCAGCAGTCTCTGGCGGTCATCGCCGGCGCGGCTGCGGGCCAGGTTGAGCAGCTCACTGAGCGGCGCGGTCGCGTCGCCTGGCGACCGTGAAGGCGAGAGCTGGACGAGAACGGACACGGCTGACTCCGGTTTCAGGCCCAGCTGGCATGAGGCAGGTGGTTAACTGTCTCCCTTGACGATGAAGACTTGGTTAAGCTTGGAGCCGGTCGCCGCTCCCCGATCTTGACCTGTGCGCCCGTCGGGCCGAACCTGTACCCGTCGGCGCGTAGAGGCGGCGAGCTGGAGCATGAGTATGGCGGACGGAACGACGCAGTCCCTGAAATCCCGCGTTTCTGCCGAGGAATGGCAGGTCCGGGTCGATCTGGCGGCCCTCTACCGGCTGGTGGCGCTGCAGGGGTGGGACGACATGATCTTCACCCATATCTCGGCCCGGGTGCCCGGACCTGAGCATCATTTCCTGATCAATCCGTACGGCTATTATTTCGAGGAGATGACCGCGTCGTCTTTGGTGAAGGTCGATCTCGAGGGGGCCGTGGTCCAGGAGACGACAAATTTCATTAATCCGGCCGGCTTCACCATCCATTCGGCGATCCACGCGGCCCGCGAGGACGCCCGTTTCGTGATCCATCTGCATACGGTGGCCGGCGTCGGCGTCGCTGCCCAGAGCCACGGCCTGCTGCCGATCAGTCAGAACGCCTGCCTTCTGCAGCACCAGGTCGCCTATCACGGCTATGAGGGCGTGGCCCTGAACCACGACGAGCGACAGAGGATCGTCGCCGATCTCGGCGACCGGTCGCTGATGCTTCTGCGCAATCACGGTACCCTGGCGGTCGGACCGACGGCGGCGGCAGCCTGGGTCGGGATGTTCTTCCTTGAGCGGGCCTGTGCCCAGCAGGTGGCGGCCTTGTCCGGCGGCCGCGACAACGTCCTGATCGCCCCCGACGCGGCCCAGGCCGAGACCCGGGAGCAGGGCGGGGGCATCGGCATGGTGTCCTCCCTGGCCTGGCCCGGTGCCCTTCGGCAGCTGGACCGGAAGTCGCCGGGCTACGACACTTGAAAGTCGCTGCGGCGGGGCTGGCTTGCCTCACCGCAGCGCTGGCGGCCGGTGTCGCGCGGGCGGGCCCCTGGACCCAGCCGGCGGGGCAGGGCCAGATCATCGTCAAATATGAGAACATGGTCGCCGACCGGGGGTTTGATCCGGCAGGCGATCTGGCGGACCTGCCCGCCGAACGCCGGGATCGGGCCGTCGGCATGTTTGCCGAATACGGGCTGACCGATCGCGTGACCCTGCAGCTGAAGGGCGACTGGCAGCAGGGCGAGGACGCCTTCGTCGACTATGACGGTCGCGGGCCGCTGGAGATCGGCCTGACCTGGCAGGTCTGGCGCGACGACACCACGGCGATCAGCCTGTACGGCGGCTATGCCGACGGCGGTGAAGGCCGCAACGCCGGTTATGCCGCGCCTGGAATGGGCGATCACGACTGGGAGGCGCGGCTGTCAGTCGGGCGATCCGTTGCCGGGGGGCGCGGCTTTGTCGATCTCCAGGCCGCGCGTCGGATGCGCGATGGCCTGCCCGACGAGACCCGGGCCGATGCGACGGCGGGCATTCATCTGAACGACAACTGGATGGTTCTGGGCCAGGCGTTCGGCGGTGTGGCCGATGATTCCGGACCGCGCTGGCTGAATATCGAGACATCGGTGGTCCGAAGGTTCGGCAACTGGAGCGTTCAGGCCGGGTGGCGACGGACCGTGGCCGGCCGGGAAACCCCGGTGTCCAAGGGTGCGGTTCTGGCGCTGTGGCGGCGCTTCTGAAGCGTTTTCTCCGACCGCGACGAATTGTGGCGACGGAATCAGTCGCCGCATCCGTTACAGAGACGCCAGTTGCGTCTGTCGCGTAAGCGGTTATGTCAGCGACCGCTGTCAGGAGACCATGTCCGCGTGATCAAACGCCATTTCTTCCTTGTTGCTGCGGCCGTGCTGATGGGCCTGATGGTTCTCGCCGTCATTTTGAAATTGGCTCTTGCCGACGATGGGGCCGGTGAGGGTTCCCAAGGGCCTGGCGGTCGCGGAGGCGGGCAGGTCGTGTCCCAGACCGTCGTCAGTCAGCGTACCTTCTCCGACGAGATCCATGTTCTGGGCGCGGCCCGCGGTCGCCGTTCGGTCAACATCACCTCATCGACGACCGAGTTGATTACTCGCGTCCTGTTCGCCGACGGCCAACGGGTTGCCGCGGGAGCGCCTCTGGTCGAGCTGCAGGCGAGGGAAGAGGATGCCGGGATCATCGAGGCACGGGCCCAGGTAGCCGAGGCCCGGCGTGTATTTGATCGCTTCAAGGGTCTGGCCGATCGCGGCATCGCCCCGCGCGTGGCCGCCGAACAGGCCGAGACAGGGCTGGAAACGGCCCAGGCCAATCTGTCCGCAGCCGAAGCGCGTCGCGGCGACCGCGTCATCCGTGCGCCTTTCACCGGCGTTCTGGGCCTGACAAGCGTCACCGCCGGGACCCTGATCAATCCGGGGGCGGTGATTACCACCCTTGACGATACCAGCGTGATCCGCGTCGATTTTCCGGTGCCCGAGCGCTATATCGGCGTGCTGCGTGCCGGGGCACCCATCGTGGCAACGGCCGATTCCCTGCCGCAGGAATCCTTCTCCGGGCGCATCGCCCTGGTCGATACCCGCGTCAATGAACAGACTCGCGCTGTCACGGTACGGGCAGAAATCCCCAATCCGGGTGGTCGCATCCGGCCGGGCATGCTGATGCGCGTGGCTGTCAGCCACGGCGAGCGTCAGGGGCCGGCCGTTCCGGAAGCGGCGGTGCAGTACGAAGGCGACGGCGCGTTCGTCTACCGTATCGCCCGCGGCGAGCGCGGTCTGAGCGCCCAGCGGGTCGAGGTCGGCACCGGTGCTGTCGAGGGCGGCTTCGTCGAAATCCTGTCGGGTCTGAACCCCGGCGACCGGATCGTTGGCTCGGGCCTGAACCGCATCCAGCCCGGCGCACCCGTCACCCTGGCCGGTGAGGGACAGGGCAGCGGTTCCGCACCGCGCAAGGGCGCGACGCGATGATGCTGTCCGACGTCGCCGTTCGACGCCCGGTCTTTGCGGCCGTCGCGGCCATTGTCCTGTGCGTGATCGGCATCGCCGCCTTCTTCTTCCTGCCGGTGCGCGAACTTCCGGACGTTGATCCCCCGATCGTCTCGGTCAGTACCAGCTATGCCGGGGCCTCGGCCGAGGTGATCGAGAACCGGATCACCGAGCCGATCGAACAGCAGATCGCCGGCATCCAGGGGGTCGAGCGGATCAACTCGACCAGTCGCGACGGGCGTTCCAACGTCAGTATTGAATTCTCGCTGGACCGGGATATCGACAGCGCCGCCAATGACGTGCGCGACCGGATCTCGCGCGTGGTCGGTCGACTGCCCGACCAGGCCGATCCACCGGAAGTGGCCAAGGCCGATACCGACAGCCAGCCGATCATGATCCTGTTCCTGCGCTCCAGCGCGATGAACCGGCTCGAACTGACCGACTATGCCGACCGCTATCTGATCGACCGGTTGGCGACTGTGCCGGGCGTGGCCCTCGTCCAGATCTACGGTGAGCAACGCTATGCCATGCGAATCTGGCTGGACGCGGCGGCGCTGAGCGCCCGCGGCCTGACCGTGACCGATGTCGAGACGGCCCTGAACAACCAGAATGTCGAACTGCCGGCCGGGGCTCTGGAGACCGGTGAGAAAAACTATACGGTCCGCGTCGCCCGCACCTACGCCCGCGCCGAGGACTTCCGCCAACTGCCGATCGGCACCCGCGGGTCCGCGGCGGTGGTGGCCACGAATGGTTCGCCCGCGACCGCTGGCGTGTCCAGCGGCGCTACCGGGGCCCTGCAGGCCCAGACCGGCTATGTCACCCGGCTCGGCGATATCGCGCGGGTCGAGGAGGGGCCTGAGGAGGATCGCCGCCTGTTCCGCGGCAACGGCCTTGACCAGATCGGTCTGGCCGTGACCCGTCAGGCCCAGTCCAACGATCTGGCCATCTCCGACGGCGTGCGCAGCCTGATGGAGCAGGTTCAGTCCTCGCTGCCGGAAGGCACCGAACTGGTCGTCGGTGTCGACAATTCGGTCTTCACCTCGCACGCCATCGACGAGGTCTGGATCACCATCGGCATCTCCCTTGTGCTGGTGGCGCTGGTCAATTTCGTCTTCCTGGGCAGTATTCGGGCGGCCTTCATCCCGTCGATCGTGGCCCCGATCTGCCTGTTGTCGACCTTCATTATTCTGGCCCCTCTGGGCTTTTCCCTGAATCTGCTGACCCTGCTGGCCCTGGTGCTGTCTATCGGGCTGGTGGTCGACGACGCCATTGTGGTGACCGAGAATATCCAGCGTCGTCTCGATCTCGGCGAGCCGCCTCTGGTGGCCGCCGAGCGCGGGACCCGTCAGGTCTTCTTCGCCGTCGTGGCCACGACGATTGTGCTGCTTTCTGTGTTCGCGCCGCTGCTGTTCCTGCCTGGCTATGTCGGGCGGCTGTTCGTCGAGCTGGCCGCCGCCATCGCCGGGGCCGTGGCCTTTTCGGCCTTCCTGGCCCTGAGCCTGTCGCCGATGCTGGCCTCGAAGATCCTCAAGCCGGCCAAGAGCTCGGGCTGGCTGGCGCGCAATGTCGACCGGGCCATGGACGGGCTGAAGCGGTCCTACCGCAACTCGCTGGAGGCCCTGCTGGGACGCCGTATCGCCGTCGTCGGAGTGGGGGGGCTGATCCTGCTGGTCGCGCTGGGCGCGGTCGGGATGTTCCTGACCCTGCCAAATGAACTTGTGCCGCCGGAAGACCGGGGCCGGGTCTCGATCCGCGTCAACGGACCCGAGGGGGCCGGCTTCGACTACACACGCCGTATCATGCTGGGGCTGGAGCCGATTCTGGCCGAGTACAAGGACGCCGGCGAGGTCGACAGCTATCTGATCTCGGCACCGGGCTTTGGCGGCGGCAGCTTCAACTCCGGTAACGCCGTGATGATCCTGACCGACTGGTCTGCGCGGCAACGCTCGGCCGATGAGATCGCCCAGGAGATGAACGGCAAGCTGCGGGCCCAGACCGATGCCCAGGTCAACGCCAGCGTCCCGGGGGCCTTCCAGCGCGGCAGCAGCAATTCCAACTCCATCGAAATGGTCGTGACCGGGTCGGAATACGACGAGCTGTACAAGTGGATTCAGCCGGTTCTGGCCCGGGCCCAGGCCAACCCCGGCTTCTCGCGACCGCGTCTGAACTATGAGCCCAATTCGCCGCGCCTGCTGGTTAACGTCGACCCGCAGAAGGCGGCCGCCCTGGGTGTTTCCTCACAGCAGATCGGGCGGACGCTGGAGACGATGTTCGGCTCGCGCCGGGCGACGACCTATATCCGCGGTGGTCAGGAGTATGACGTCATCCTGCAGACTGAACGCCAGAACCGGCGCTCGGTCGGGGACCTTGAGGCCCTGTATGTGGCGACGGGCGGCGGACAGCTGGTGCCGCTGGCCTCGGTGGTCACGACGCGGACGTCCGGCGATACACCCGATCGACGCCGGCTGGATCGCCAGCGCGCCATCACGCTCAGCGCGGACCTGAATCCGGGCATGACGATCGCCGATGCCATCACCTTCCTGGGCGATGTCGCGGCCGAGCAGCCGCAGGGCGTGGCCACGGTCCAGTGGGGCGGTGCGGCCCGCGATCAGCAGGAGGCCGGCGGGGCGGTGGCGGCGGCCTTCGGCCTGGCCCTGTTGCTGGTCTTCCTGGTGCTGGCGGCCCAGTTCGAGAGCTGGATCACCCCGGCGGTGATCATGTTGACCGTGCCGCTGGCGGCCGCCGGTGGTCTGTTCGGTCTGGTGATGTCGGGCTCCAGCCTCAATATCTACAGCCAGATCGGTCTGATCATCCTGATCGGGGTGGCAGCCAAGAACGGTATCCTGATCGTCGAGTTCGCCAACCAGCTGAGGGATCAGGGCCGGACCATCCAGCAGGCGATCATCGAGTCTGCCACCCTGCGGTTGCGGCCGATCATCATGACTTCGATCGCCACTGCCTTCGGGGCCTTGCCGCTGGTCCTGTGGCAGGGGGCCGGTGCCGGCAGTCGCCAGACCATCGGCGTGGTCATCTTCTCCGGGGCGATGTTCGCAACCCTGCTGACCCTGTTCGTGGTGCCGGTCATCTATGGCGCGCTGGCGCGGTTCACCCGTTCGCCCGAATACACCGCTCGCAAGATCGAGGAGTGGGAGGCCCAGGAGGTCGCCGACGGGACGGCTCCGCTCGGCGACGACCCGGCTACGGTGCCGTCATAGCCGGCGAAGCCGGGACGTAGCCGGTCTCGACCTTGAGGAAGGCGATCACATCGCGGCGGTCGGTGGCGTCCTCAAGACCGGGGAAGGTCATCTTGTTGCCGGGCAGGAAGCTGCGCGGGTTCTGCAGCCAGTGATCGAGGTGGTCGGCGTCCCAGTCGAATCCGGCGGACTTCAGGGCGGGGGTATAGTTGTAGCCCGCATGGCTGCCGGCGGTACGGCCGAAAATGCCCCACAGATTGGGTCCCGTCATATTGGGGCCGCCCTCGGTGATCGTGTGGCACGACCGGCAGCGGGCGAAGGCGCGACGACCGTTGTCGAGGTCGGCCGTGTTGAACGGGGCGGGCAGGGCTGCCAGCAGGATGGCCTTTTCCGCAGGGGTCGGCTCCGGTCGCGGCGGCGTCGCCGCCGGGGCTGCTTCGCTGGACCCGGACTGGCCGCAGCCGGCGAGGCCCAGACCCAGGGCGCTCAGGAGGATGAGAGGGCGGAACATGGCGAACTCCTGTTTCCGGCCCTTTGATAGCGCATCAGCGGGATGCGGCAACGGGTGCGACGACGGAAGGCTGGACGGCATACCGTCGCACCTGATAATCAGTGTCAGATGCAAAGGCGCGCAAATGCGCCACCAGTGAGTCCCATGAACGACACCATTCAACTGAGCCTGGCCCGATGCGGTGACCGGGGCGTCATCGTCCAGGTGGGCGACCATTGCCACCACGACGACCATGCGATCGAGCTGGAGCGCCGGCTGCTGGAGCTGGGCTTCGTCGAGGGCGCGCGGGTCGAGATGCTGCACGAGGGCCTGTTCGGTCGCGACCCCATCGCCATGAAGGTCGACGACATGCGGGTGGCCCTGCGCAGGCACGAAGCCGCCAGCCTTAGCGTCCGCCTCGAGTGCGTGATCGCCGCCTGATGGACATGGCCACGCGTCTGACCCGGGTCGCCCTGGTCGGCAATCCCAACAGCGGCAAGACGGCCCTGTTCAATGCCCTGACGGGGGCCCACCAGAAGGTGGCCAACTACGCCGGCGTCACGGTCGAGCGGAAGGAGGGCTATATCCGGGCCCTGAGCGGTCGTACCCTTTCGGTGCTGGACCTGCCGGGCACCTATTCGCTGCGCGCCCGCAGTCCGGACGAGGAAGTCACCCGCGACGCGGTGCTGGGCAAGCTGGCGGGCGAGACGCCGCCGGACGTGATCGTCTGCGTCGCTGACGCCACCAATCTGCGGCTGGTGCTGCGGCTGGTGCTGGAGCTGAAAGAGGTCGGGCGGCCAATGCTGCTGGCGCTGAACATGTATGACATCGCCCAGCGTCAGGGCCTGCGCATTGATCTCGAGGCGCTGGAAGCCGAGCTGGGCATTCCGATCGTGACCACGGTGGCAACGCGCAAGCGCGGCATCGACGACCTGATCGCCGCGGTCGAGGCGCGGATCGATGCCGGCCTGCCGGCGGGTGATAATGTCTGGCTTGCCCCGGACGCCGCCGGTCTGCGGACCGCCGCACGCGAATCCGAGCGGATCATGAAGGCGTGTGTGAAGCCGCCGCTGCGGCCGGACACCCTGACCGGCAAGATCGACTCGGTGCTGCTGCATCCGGTCGGTGGTCTGGTGATCCTTTTCGCCCTGCTGTTCGTCATGTTCCAGGCCGTGTTCAGCTGGGCCACACCGGCGATGGATGCGATTGAGGCCGGGTTCGGTCTGCTGGGGGCGGGCGTCGCCACAGTGGTTCCCGACGGCCTGATCCAGAGTTTGCTGATCGACGGCATCATCTCGGGTGTCGGCAGTGTGCTGGTCTTCCTGCCGCAGATCGTCATCCTGTTCGCCTTCATCATCATGCTGGAAGACTTCGGCTATATGGCCCGGGCCGCCTTCCTGATGGACCGGATCATGGGTGGGGCCGGTCTGCACGGACGAGCCTTTATCCCCCTGTTGTCCAGTTTCGCCTGTGCCATTCCCGGCATTATGGCGACCCGGACCATCGACAGCCGCCGCGACCGGTTGACCACCATTCTGGTCGCGCCGCTGATGACCTGTTCGGCGCGGATTCCGGTCTACACCCTGATCATCGCCGCCTTCATTCCGCAGCAGACGGTGTGGGGTTTCGCCAATCTGCAGGGGCTGGTGATGTTCGGCCTCTATGCCGCGGGTATCATCAGCGCCCTGGCGGTGTCGTTCGTGATCCGGCGCATCTTCTGGCGCGGGGCGGTCGAGCCCTTCATGATGGAACTGCCGTCGTACAAGCTGCCCGACCTCAAATCGGTGCTGATGAACCTGTGGATCCGGGCCCGGATATTTCTCCAGCGCGCCGGGCGGATCATCCTGCCGCTGATGGTGGTGGTCTGGGTGCTGTCGACCTTCCCCTATCCGCCCGAGGGCGCGGCCGGACCGGCCATCGACTACAGTTTCGCCGGACTGATCGGCCACTTCCTGGAGCCGGTTTTCCGACCGATCGGCTTCAACTGGGAAATGGTCATTGCCCTGGTGCCCGGCATGGCCGCGCGCGAGGTGGCAGTCGCCGCCCTGGGCACCGTCTATGCGATCGCCGATGCCGAGAACAACACCGGGGCCCTGTCGTCGGTTCTGGCGGCCCACTGGTCGGTGGCTACCGGCCTGTCCTTTCTGGCCTGGTATGTGTTCGCACCCCAGTGCGTGGCCACCCTGGGCGTGGTCAAGCGCGAGACCAACAGCTGGAAATGGATGTGGATCATGGTCGCCTATATGACGGCCCTGGCCTATCTGGCCTCGCTGGTGACCTATCAGGTAGCGGTGGCGCTGGGCGCGGGCTGATCTGCCACCGTCGGATGATCGGTTCCGTATGGAAGCGTCGCCGGGACACACGACGGAGGGTTGTATTTTATCGGAACGCATCGCCGGGGCGACCATTCTTGTAGGACCGCGTCCCCCACGCGTCACGACTTACAGGAGTGTCCCATGAAGAAGATTATTGCCGCCGTATCGGCGGGTGTTCTGCTTGTCGCCAGTCAGGCTGTTGCCGCCGGTGCAGCCCCGGAGGCCCGCGTCGCGGATCGGGTCGGTGCGCGGGCCGGCGATAGTTCCGGCTTTGCCGAAACCGGCTTCCCCGGCTGGATTGTTGTTGCCGGTTCCTTTGTGCTGACCGGAATTGTCATCTCCGCTGTGGACGACGATTCCGCGAGCAACTGATCCAAAAAAACGAGATGCCCCGCGCGCCCGCAACCCGGGGCCGGGGCATTTTGCTGTCCGCACCGGCGGGGACGGTGGGGAGACATGGTGCCGGTTGCAGGATTCGAACCCGCGACATCCAGTTTACAAAACTGGCGCTCTACCAACTGAGCTAAACCGGCCCCGTGTGTAGGGACGGCGGCCCTTATGCTGGCGTCGGGGCCGCGATGCAAGATGGCTGTCAGCCGGGATCGAGGGCGGCGGCGATCCGGTCGGCGAGGGCGCGCAGGGCAGGGGCCCCGGCCATCGGCGCGTCGCCGTGGCCCTTCAGCGACCGTTCGCTCCAGCGCGGGATGATGTGGACATGCAGGTGGAAGACGGTCTGGCCGCCGGCCTCGCCGTTGAACTGCATGATGCTGAGCCCGTCGGGCGACAGGGCGCGGTCGATGGCGCGGGCGGTGCGGTGCACGGCGGCGGTCAGCCGGGTCAGGACCTCGGGCTCGACCTCCAGCAGATTGCGGGCCTGCGAGGTCTTCGAGATCACCAGCACATGGCCTTCGGACTGGGGGAAGGCGTCCATGAAGGCGAGGACGTGATCGTCCTCCCACACCTTCACGGCCGGGATCTCGCCGCGCAGGATTTTGGCGAAGATGTTGTCGGGGTCGTAGGGGCCGGTCAGACTCATGGGAACTCCTTGTCGGCGACAGGCTATCAAAGGGACGCGCGAAGGGGGAGCCCCGCGGCGCGTGATGCGCTATCGTGGGCCGGCTGGCGACAGGAGAGACCATGCTGAGATTCCTCGGACAGGCCGTGATCACCGCCCTCGGGCTGTGGCTGGCTGCACGGCTGATTCCCGGGGTCAGCTTCACCTCGACCGGGTCGCTTGTGGCGGCGGCCCTGCTGCTGGGTATCGTCAATGCCCTGGTGCGGCCGATCCTGGTGTTCCTGACCTTCCCCATCACCCTGGTGACCTTCGGCCTGTTCCTGCTGGTGGTGAATGCCGCGACCATCGGCATCGTCGCCTGGCTGCTGGGCGGGTTCAGCGTGGCCGGCCTGTGGCCGGGCATCGGTACGGCGGTGATCACCGGCCTGGTGAGCTGGATCGCCGGCTCGCTGATCGGCGACGACCGGCCGACCTACAGCGCAGACTGAAGCCCCGCGCGCCGGCTGGCCGCGGCTATGGGGACTGTGGCGGAGCGCCGGGCATCCGCCCGGTGTGTTGAAAAAATACCGTTTCGGCGAACGTCAGACGCTCCGCGCGGACGGGCTTCCACATGCGCGGACCGTGGGCCTCGCTGTTGACGAGGGATCCTTCTGCACGCGGCGGGCAGGGATGGCAGCGACCATCTCCTGGACCGGTGCGGGTATCCGCCCCGCCCCCTCGGCCGTCCGGCTTTTCACCCGGCTCGACCTCGCATCCCCTCGGCAAGCGACCCCT
>Ga0209512_1002088_pt1 | contig 22219 bp, 27 predicted proteins | sample frozenSSSSmetaG_FD_184142 | JGI IMG/M metagenome (GOLD analysis project Ga0209512, IMG submission 184142) | Glacier valley bacterial and archeal communities from Borup Fiord, Nunavut, Canada, to study Microbial Dark Matter (Phase II) -... | ecosystem: Environmental > Aquatic > Freshwater > Ice >...
TCGCAGCCTATAAAGAAGCTGAGATCACCGACATTGAAGCTCATGACCTGGTCATCCGCGCCACGGATGTCGGCGTGTGCAGCAACCGCCTCATCCCACCCGTGCTGCATGAGTGGCGCGAGCCTCGACATGATGCATTTGAAGGACGAAACGTGTGGAGCTTGTTCAACGCGTTCACCGAATCGTTGAAGGACGGCAATCTGGCGGAGTTGCCAAAACGCACGGAGGCTCTACATGGCCTGCTCGATACCCATGTCGGATTGTCGGCATGACAGATAAGCCCCCCGCGTCGGTTCACCGCCGGCGCGGGTTTGGCTTTTCGTTAACTATCAGCGCCTATACTTTTGAAAGGCGACTTGAATTCTGCTTATACGCAGTTTTTTTGATCTTTGTCCCTGTTCTGAAAAGCTCTCTCGTCCTGACGTTCCACAGCTATTTCAAAGCTTTGCCGAGTTCAGCATGTTCGCTTTTTAAGTGTTCACTCATGATTTCATAGAGCTGGTGAATGAATGGGTCAGCAATGCTGCAGATGGTGGAAAGTCCATCGCGGCGCATGTGAATCATGCCTGCATCGCGTAGAATGGCGAGATGCTTCGACACATTGGCCTGCCCTGTGCCACTGAGTTTAACCAGTTGGGTAACATTGTGATCTTCGAGCATCAAACAGTTGAGCAATCGCAGTCTCACGGGCTCTGACAGCGCACGAAAGCGGACCGAGATAAGCGACAAGGCGGCTTCCGAAAAGATTTTGGGGTTGGTTGTTTTTTTGGCCGCCATAATTTTGAAGCATCGTGCACTGACGACGACTCATGCTAGACTTTATTAGCTGCTGATTCAGGTGAAAAGTATGTGAGTTCCTGCGCCAGCAGACTCCTCGTAAAACTGACCCACGGTCAGCACATCATCCACACGGTCCATCAGGTCCTCCTTCTTCAGCTTGAACATGTCCATTGCCAGCTTGCAGGCGAAGATCTTGCCGCCGGAGTCGGAGATGAGTTCGAGGAATTCGCGCACCGGCGGGATGTCGAGCTTCTCCATCTCCTTGTTCATGAGATGCGTGGCAAAGGCGGACACGCCCGGAATGGCGCCCATCACCGTGGGAAACGGCAGGGTCATTGGCAGGCCGAGCATCGGCATGGCCATGTTCAGCGCAGCATTGCCCACGGTGGAGACCTTCAGATGGTCCAGCGTTTTGTTGGCCAGCGCATTCAGGCCGAAGAAGGTGAAAAACAGCGAGGCCTCGATGCCCTCCATGCGGGCACCGTTGGCCATGATCAGCGCGGGGTAGATGCCATCCAGCGAGCCACGGCTCACGATGATGGACATCTTTTTCACAGGTTGTTTGTCGTCTGGGGTGCTCATGATTGGAAGAGATGGGGTTAAATGCAGCCAACGGGTTTGGGAATGCCGGCAATTTTGGAGGATTTCTTCAAGGGGCCACCGGGGAAGAGATCGTAGAGTTCCTTCGTCGTCACCACGCCGCTTTTGCCCATGCTGCGGATGGTCAGGGAGGCACCTTTGGCCTGCTGCTCGCGCAGGTAGCGCACCACCTTCATGTGAGCGTCGGTCAGCGCGCCGATGCCTTCTTCCATGGCGATGGCGGCGGCTATGGCTTCATTCCATTGGGTGGCGTCGGTGAGATAGCCCTCCTCGTTCACTTCGATTTCAGTTCCTGCGATGGTCTTTTTCATGATAGTTGGTTTGGTTGATCATTACGCTTCGGCCGGTTTCTTTTTCTGCCGGTTGATGCCCGGCAGCGGCCAGCCGCGAAGGAGGACGTTCCAGTAGATGTGGCGGAAGGCCAGCTTGCCCCAGTGGTTCATGCGGCTTTCTTCCAGCAGGCGCATGGGCCCGAAGGCGAAAGGGAACGGCCCTTCGTGCGGCTCGTATTCGTAATTGAAGTCGATCAGTAGTGCCTTGCCGTTGCCGGATTCGATGAAGCAGTTCGAGTGGCCGTCGAACTCCTCCTTGAGCGGCTTGCCCGCGATGTGCAGCAGTATGTTGTCCGCCAGAGTCTCGCTTTCAAAATGGGCCACGGAACCCGCCTTGGACGCGGGAAGGTTCGTCGCATCTCCGATCACGAAGACGTCCTTGTACTCCACGGACTGCAGCGTGTGCTTTTGCGTGGCGATGAAATCCAGGTCATCCCCCAGAGCGGAGCGGCGCACGGCTTCGTCTCCCATGTTCGTCGGTGTGGTGACGAGCAGGTCATAGGGCACCTCGCGGTCGTCAAAGCACACCAGCTTGTTGTTTTCCTGATCGACCTTTTCCGCCACGAAATCTGTCACGAGTTCGATGCCTTTGTCTCCGAGCAGATGTCCCAGCTTTTTAGACGCTTTCGGCTTGGTGAACGCACCGGACAGTGGCGTGACATAGGTCAGGGTGACTTTGTCACGGATGCCCTGTTCTCGGAAGAACGTGTCGGCCAGGAAGGTGAACTCCAGCGGGGCTACTGGGCACTTGATCGGCATCTCGTTGATATGCACCACGACGCGCCCGCCCTCGAAGGTCTTGAGTTTCTCACGCAGCGCCCGTGCGCCGTCCAGCGTGTAGAAATCATGCACGTTCACCCGCCACTTGGGTCCCAGCATGCCCGCAGTCTCCTCCGGTGCCGTGCGGCAGCCGGTGGCCACAATTAGCAGGTCATATTTCAGTGTGCGCCCGTCCTTGAGCGTAACGACATGATCTTCGGGAATGATACGATCCACCTCCGCCTGCGTGAACTCGACACCGCCTGGGATGAAGTCGCGAGTCTTCCGGATGATCTCATTCTCCTCATATTTGCCAAATGGTAGGAACAACAGCCCCGGCTGGTACAGATGCTTCTCCGAGCGGTCAACCACCGTCATGTTCCATTCGGACGCGGGCAAACGCCTGCGCAGGTTGTTGGCCATGATCGTTCCCGCCGTGCCGCCGCCGAGAATAAGAAGGTGCTTGCTCATAAAAGTTTGGAAGGTTGTGTTGCCACACTTCTATATGTGTGTATGCGTATACACAATAATTAAAATCCCTTCAATCTTGTCATTTATGAACTCCCACCTGACCGCCGATGATCGCGGCATTATACTGTCCTGTCCTACCTGTGGCACCGCCAACCGCATCGCCTACGCCAAAGCCGCGCTGCAAGGCCGTTGCGGCACCTGCAAAGCAGAACTGCCCCACGTGGCCGAGCCTGTCGAGATCACCAGTGCTTCCGACTTCGCCGCGCTCATGGCGCAGAGCACGCTGCCTGTCGTCGTGGATTTTTGGGCCCCATGGTGCGGCCCCTGCCAGATGATGGCACCCGAATTCACCAAAGCCGCCGCAAAGGCCGCAGGAGCGGCCATCTTGGTCAAGGTAAACACCGATGAGCGGCAGGACATCGCCAGCCAGTTCCGCGTTCAGGGCATTCCCGCCTTTGCCTTGATCAAAGACGGCAAGCTGGTCTCGCAAACCTCCGGCTTTCAACCGGCAGATCGTCTGCTCGCGTGGATGCGGACGAGTTGATTCCAATTATTTCGCCGCTGCACCTTTCTCCAGCATCAGCTCGGCGAGCTTGCGGAGGTTCGCCTCGCCGAGATGAATCATGGGCGGCATCTGTGGCAATTCGGGGCGTTTTTTACCGGGTGCTTTGGCCCAGGTGACGATGCCGTCAGGATTGCCCGCATAGATCTGTGCGATCTCGGTGAGTGGCGGGCCTACGAGCTTCACGTTCGGTGCGTGACAGGCAGCGCAGTTCATGAAAAGCTGTTCAGCTGACTGCTCGGCTGGCGCGGGTGCGGCTGCGAGGTTCTTGTTGAACTCGGCCACTGCGGCGGCGTAGCGCTCGGTGCGGTCCTTGATAGCGGCTTTGTGCCCGGCGAGCGCTGCTTCGCGATAGACGTGACGTCCGCTTCCCATGCCTAAAACGACGAATGAAAAGAGAGCCACGATGAGCCAGTAGCGGCTGCCGATGCGCGTGTCGTCGCGTTTCAGCTCGCCAAACAGCACCAATACCGTAAGAAGCCCGACTGCGGCACCGGAGAAGATGATGACGTAAACTTGCGTCGTGATGCCGACTGAGGGCAGCGTGAACAGCAGCAGTGGTCCAAGCACGAACTGACCTAGCGTGACATAGGCGCACACCTTGTAAAACAGGCGGCGTAGTTCCGGGCGTGTGAAGGCATCAAGGTGCGAGAGGTCTGCGTTCTTACGACCAAACCATCCAGCCAGAAACAGTCCGGTCATGGCGATGCTCGCGGCCATGAAATGGAGGTAGCGCGGGAGCACATTGCCAATGCTGAGGCTGGAGAAGAAGCCCCGCACCTTCTCCCACTCGCTCGGGAACATCATGAGGTTCACATTCGCGAGAAAGATCAGCGGGATGAAGAAGAACAGAAGCATCGCTGCAATGCCAATGAGCTGGTGCAGCGTCTTCTTGCCGCCGCTGGTCCACGTGTCCCAGGTGTATTTATGCAGGTAGGTGAGCAGGAAAGCCACGATGACAAGCGGGACGATGAGAAGCCAGGCGTGGCCGGTGAGCGCATTCGCTGAATACCACTGCATCGTGTAAAGCAGGTTGATGCACAGCAGAGGCCCGATGCCCATCACGACCGCGAGACTTTTGTTCACGGTCACCGTCTGCGCGATTTCATGCGCGAGCGCATCCCAGCGTTTGTTTTTCAACCCCATCCACTCCGCGATGACGACGAACACCGATCCGCCGACCATGAGATTTACAAACAGGATGTGAACAAGGAAAAAGACGACAAGGCAGACCACGAGCACCCATTCAGGCACAGGCAGCGGAAGTGGAAGGTCACGCGGAATGGGTGTGTTGGCTAGGAGAGCGTTCATGGCGAAGAAATCAGCGTTTGGGTTGAGCAGCGGCCGTCATGGCGGGTTTGGTTGTTTCAGGCGCGATCACAATGCCGGCGCTCTGTGCTCCAGGCAGTGTCTGCGGATTGGCTCTGAGTTGCTGAAGGTAAGCGACGAGCGCTCCAGCTTCGGCATCAGTGCCGGGAAAGGGTGGCATAAAGGTGCGGGTCTGGTGCATGCCTTTGATGAAGAGCTGCATGCCCGCGCTGTCCCAGGGCTTGTCCGCGCCATACATGGCGGTGAATTTCTCGATCACTCCATTGAGTCCCGTGGTGCTGTGGCAGCGGGAACATGCGAGCATGAAGATGTCCTGGCCGCACTCGGCTTTGTTCGCCTCGGTGATCTCGCGGTGCTTCACATACGTGGCGTGTTTGAGGAGCCCCTCGCTTTGCAGGAAGGCGAGTTCGTCTTTGTGCACGCCGTTCGAATACATGTATTCGCCGATGACCCAGGGCTTGCGCATGAACTCACGCGCCCGCTCGAAGTGACCGAGCAGCCAGATGCCCATGAAGCTGGGGATGAGCAGCGCCCAGCGAGGAATCATGAAGCTGCTGCCAAGCCCGCCGATGCCGACCACCAGGAAGGCGATGATCGTCCAGCCGAGCAGTGTCTGAAACTGACCATGCCAGTTCATAAATTCCTGCGTGAGAAGCGCCACGGAGCTGTTCGCCTTCATGGTCTCGGGCACGGCGTTCCAATACCACGTTCCGAACAAAAAGGTGCCCAACAGCGAAATCAGCACCACATGCGAGAGTCGATAGACGATCCACTCTCTCAGCCCCCGGGGATCGGGATTGAGGGCGCTTTTTTTCTTCGTGAAAAAGAAGCTGGCAAACCACAGAAATACCGAGCCGGTCATCAAGGCAAAGAAGGTGCGGAAACCAAGCTGAGGCAAGTAAAGCGGATTGGTCATCGCGTCCCAGAAGGCGCGAGTTTGGTTCCACTCACCGGGCTTCATCATGAAGCCAAGCACGGCCACGATGAGCGCCATGGTGAGCCAAGACATGATGCTCAGCGCCACGCCGATCTTGATGTGCTTGCGCTTCTTCTCCGGTGTGTCCGCCTTCTTCCAGGTCAGGAACCACCACATGATCAAGGCCACCTCGCTGATGAAAACCAGCCACTCCGAGAACCAGCCCCAGAAAAACACGCGCAGTAGTGAACCGATGGCAAATGGCGCGAAGAGCGAGGTTGATAGCCAGATGCCGACGCCGGTCATGGCACCTACGGTGGTGGTGACGATGAACACGACGAAGGTGATCCTGTAGGCAAGGTGGTCGACGTCCGGCCGGTTGTTTTTGTGCGCCCACCACTCCATCCAGGTGAGCAGCGGATACGCGCCTACGGCGAGCGGATGGTTGATCAGCACATGCAGAGTGGCAATGAGGCCGATGATCAGGCGGCCACCAGCGAGGTGATCGAGATAGTAAGAGGGGAAGTCCATGACGGGGCCATGCTCGACCCGCGTCCGGTTTTGAAAATGTGGCAAGATGCCGCAGCAGTCGATTATTCCTCCGGTGGCATCTTCGAGAGCTTGCGCTGGAGTGTCCGGCGGTCGATGCCGAGGGCTTCGGCAGTGTGGGAAATGTTTCCGCCGTGTTCATGCAACACCCGCTGAATGTGCTCCCACTCCAGACGGGCAAGACTCGGCATGTCGGAGACAGCAGGACGTGGCGACGCGGCTGATAGTCCTTTGAGCGCTGCGAGAACTTGATCGGCGCTGGCGGGCTTCAGCAGATAGTCGTGAGCGCCAAGCCGTACCGCTTCCAAAGCACTGGGGATGCTGCCATAACCGGTGAGAATGATCAGCCTCGCCTGAGGCTGGTGACGCAGCAGTTCCGGGATCAACAGCATCCCGTCCACCGCGCCCAGACGCATGTCGAGCACGATGCCGTCGATGATTTCATTCTCAGCCATTCCCAGCGCTTCGTACTTGGACGCAGCCTGCAGCACGTCGCAACCGCGCCTCTTCAGCGCCAGGGCCAGCGTTGTGCGGAAGCCTTCGTCGTCTTCAATGATGAGCACGTTCATTCAGGTCACTGGTTGGGCTAGGTCATACACCGGCAGGGTCAGGGTCACACTCGCACCACCTTCGTGCCGATTTCGCACTTCAACATCGCCGTGCATCGACGCAGCCAGACGGCGGACAAAAAACAAACCCAGCCCCATCCCTGAACCGGGATCGCGTGTGCTGCGGAAGGGCTCGCCCCAATGGCGCAGCATCTCGGCGCTGAATCCAGGACCTTGATCGAGAACCGTGAAGCGCAGTTCCTTTCCAGTCGTGTGCACCTTTAGTTCCACCGTCTGATCATCTCCCGATGCGAGCAGGGCATTGCGCAGAAGCACGAGCAAGGCCTCTCGTAGTCCAGCGCAGGCCACTGGCGCGTCTGGTGCGGACAAATCCATACGTACTCGCGTTCGCTGGTTCTGCGGCAGCTCGTTGAGCGCAGCCTCGACCACACGTCCAGCCACACAAGGAACTGAGGACAGCCCCGTGGCTTCCTGCCCGAGTTCCCGCAGACGTTGCAGCACTTTTTGGCAGCGTTCGGCTTCCCGGGCGATGATCGCCGCAGTTTCCGCATCCGGATGCAAACGCATTTCTTCAGCCGCAATGGCTATGGTTCCCAGCGGGGTGCCTAATTCGTGTGCGAACCCGGTCGCGAGCGCCGCCACCGAAAGAAAACGCTCACGGGAGTCCAGCTCCGCCCGCAGGCGTCCACGCTCTTTTTGCAGGCGATGCGAACGCCGTCGCAGCGACAGAAGCAACGTCACTACAAACCCGCCCGCAAGGACCAGCGCGGTGAGAAAGCCCTGTGTGATCATGTCAGCGGACACAGCCGAGCCGTTGGCCATCCGCAGGGGATCCGCCTGAAGCCAGAGCCAGAGCAGCCCGCCACTCATCAGCAGACCGAGGAAGATTACCGCCGAAGCTCGAAGAGCCACCGCCGCCAGCGTCAGCTGCACGAGATAAAACAGCGCAAACGGATTTCCCAGACCTCCAGTCCAGCGTAGCAGGAATGTGAGCGTCAGTACATCGAAGAGCAAGACGTGGAAGAATCCATCCTTCATCTCCCATTGAATCTGCCGCAGCCACCATTGGAGAATCGCATTGGTGACGAGCGTCACGACCACAGCACCGCCACAGGCCCACAGCGGCACCTTCACCCCCATCCACCAGACCACGAGCAGGGTCATGGCCTGGCCAGTCGCTGCCAGCCAGCGCAGCAGCACGAGCAGCTGTGACGAAAGCGCCCCGCCTGCCCATACCTCGCTGAGACCCAGCCAGCGCTGCCAGCGCGGAATCGGAGTGGAACCGTTTGAGGTATGTGAAGCCATCATAGAACAGTGGATGTTGTTGGCAGTCTGTCCATTCGATGCGGCGATTTGCCGCAGTGACTCTTCAGCGAAGTCGGTGAGCATGACGAGCTATGAAAACACTTGCTGCATCCTTTCTCGTCGTCACGACCCTTCTCGCTGCCTCTGCCCTGCAGGCGCAGACACCTGCGCCCGCCTCCTTCATGTTGTGCATGGCCTGCCACGGCATGGATGGAAAAGGAATGGGTGCCGGCACCCCCACACCGATGGCACCCCCACTCGCGGGTTCGAAGCTGGCTGGCTTTGGTGATGGCGAGTTGATGGCTTCCATCGTGTTCACCGGCATCGAGAAGCAGGACACGAAATTCGTCGGCATCATGGCTCCGCTTGGTCCGGCAATGACCGACGCTCAAATGGCCGAGGCCATGACCTATGTGCGCAGCAGCTTTGGCAACAACGCTCCGGCCGTCACCGCCGACCAGGTCAAAGCCTGGCGCGGAAAGTACAACGGCAAGCCAATGCAAAAGCGCGTCGACCTGGAAGCCAAACTGAAGTGAGAGACACCGCATTCATTTTCTCTTGAAGCGCACGAAGTAGTTTTCCTTCAGCACGTCCTTCACTTCACCGATCTTTTCAAAGCCGGCGGCGGTGACCTCTGCCTCGAAAACCTCTTGTCCGGCGCGGACATGGCCCATGACGAAGTCACTGCTCTCACCAGGGATGCGTTTGAAGTCGATCAGCACCAGTTCGCCGCCGGGCTTCAGCGCCTTGTGCAGCGCGGCGAGGCTTGCCTGCGGAAACTCAAAATGGTGATACACGTCGCAGATGAAGGCGAGATCAATGCTGGCCTCCGGGAGTTCGACGCTTCGGCCCGTGCATTGAATCGTTTGCACGTTTGCCGCATGTGCTTTCGTCGCGCGGGCCTGGATGTGTTCGAGAAAGTTCTTCGCAATATCGACCGCATAGACTTTGCCGCTCTCACCGACCGCCTGTGAAAACGACAGCGTGAACAGTCCCGTGCCCGCGCCGATGTCCGCCATGGCCATGCCGGGCTTCAAGCCGACGGCAGCGGCAATCTTCTCCCGCTGGTGATAGATCTCGCGGCTCTCGGTCTCAAACTTCTGCGTCCACTCACCGACCTTGAGCTTGGGATCGAGAAACTTGTCATTGATGCCGGGCTTCACGCTCGCGTCCTGCGCAAAGGTGTGGGCTACAAATAGAAGCAGGAATGGGAGGATGGGGCGCATGGATGTGGTGGTATGTGGTGGTATGTGGTGGTATGTGGTGGTATGTGGTGGTATGTGGATCTATGCCGGACAACGGAAGTAATTTCAACGCCGGACCTCTCTGCGCTGGCTCCCGCGATGTTCCCGGGACGGCGGGCCCAATTCGCTCGCCGTTGTAAAGCGCCTGAAGAAGACGCAGACGCATCGTCTCAGCGAGCCGCTTGAACCGGGCGGTGATGAGTTCGTGCGTCTCGGTCGAGGGCGAAGCAAAGGATATTTTGGGGCGAGCCATGAGCGGAGGAATATATTGCATGATTATACGCTCATACAGGCGTATATGGTATGATCGCAATTCTGCAATGGCGAAATCACCGCCCCTCTGTGGGTGATTTTTTCGCCGGGCGGTTCATTCCAACACACCCATCCCATTCATGAAATCCTTCTTCCTTCAAGCCTACTGGCCTGTTCTCCTCGCCGTGTTCATCGGTGCCGCACTCGGGGCCACCCTCGGCTACTTCGGTCAATGCACCTCCGGCACCTGCCCGCTCACCTCCACATGGTGGCGGGGAGCGATCTACGGCGGCGTGCTTGGGCTGCTCTTCGCGTTCAGCTCGACCGCCCGCAATGCAGCCGCAGAAAAACAGGGCAGCCGTCCGGCACTCGCGCCGGTAAGCCCACAGGCCGCCGATTCCGCCCCGAAAGATTCCACACGCCCTCAATAAATTTCATCCGTCACATTCCTATGAAACTCGACAAAGTCACCGTCCTCTTCCTCGCCATCGGCATCGCATTTGCGGGCTGGGCTTTCTGCAATAGTACCTCGGGTGGTTGCGGCCTCTCCCAGCCACGAGACATCATCCCCATGAGCAGCGGAGCGGGTGGCGAATCCGCTGCTCCCGATTGGGCTCTGTCGGGGCTTGATGGCAGGACGGTCAAACTCTCCGACTTCAAAGGCAAAGTCGTCGTGCTCAACTTTTGGGCCACCTGGTGTCCGCCATGCCGGAGAGAAATCCCCGACCTCGTCGCGCTGCACAACAAGTATGCCGATCAAGGAGTGGTGGTCATCGGCTTTTCGCTGGATGAAGGCGGGGTGGCCGGCGTGCAGTCCTTTGCCACGAAGTCGGGCATCAATTACCCCCTCGTCATGGGCGATCAGCAAACCGCCCAGGCGTATGGCGGCATCTCGTCGATCCCGACCACCTTCATCATCGGTCGGGACGGCAAGCTGGCGGGAAACATCAAGGGCGGCGCGAGCCTGGCCGGATTTGAAGCTGCCATCAAGCCCGCGCTTTAAAAGAGCACCCGCACATCCCTGCACACTTTCACCCTTCCTTCAGTCCCTTTCCCTTCATTCCATGAACCGTCGCACTTTTCTCACCACCACTGCGGCTGCTGCCTCCAGCCACTCCCTCGCACGCGCCACGCAAAATCCACCCCGGCCCGCAGGGCGCCGGGTGACGCTGCTGCACATGGCCGACACGCACGCGCAGCTCGAAACGCACCCTGACTACATGCCGGGCGAAAAGCCGGAGATCCAAGACATGGGCGGCTTCGCGCGGCTCATGACCGCGATCAAGCGTGAGCGTGCCAAGGTCGCGGGTCCGAGTTTTCTCGTGGACAGCGGCGACGCCGTTCAAGGTTCCGGCCCGGCTGCATGGTCGCAGGGCGAAGTCGTCATCGCACCGCTGAACGCGCTCGGGCTTGATGCGTTCGTACCGGGAAACTGGGAGGTCGTTTACGGGCCGGAGCGCTTCAAGGAGCTGATGGTAAAACTCACCGCACCCGTCATCGCCTACAACTTCCACGACACCGCCACGGGCCAGCGCCTCTTCGCACCTGCCGTCACGTTGGAAAAGGACGGCGTACGCGTCACCTTCATCGGCATTGCCGATCCGACGACGACCGTGCGCCAGCCGCCCGCGCAGGTGCGCGGTCTTGATTCCACGCGGATGGACGGGCTGCGCGAGTTCGTGAAAGCGACGCGTGAGAAGGAGCGCGCGGATCTCGTCGTCATCATTTCGCACTCCGGCCTCACGGTTTCGCGGCAGCTTGCGCGCGAGATTCCTGATCTCGACGTCATCCTCTCCGGCCACACCCATGAACGTACCGTCGAACCGATCATCGAGGGTAAGGTGATCATCGTGGAGCCAGGCGCAATGGCATCCTTTCTCGGGCGGCTCGACATCACGCTGGATGAGAAGGGCGGCATCGCCAGCCATGAGTTTCGGCTCATCCCGATTCGAGCCGTCGAGTTTCCTGAAGACGCAAAGGTCAAGGCCCTCGTCGATGCCTCCCTCGCGCCGCACCGCGCGCGGATGAACATCGTCGCCGGCCAGACGAACCGGCTGCTCATGCGCTACGACGTGCTCGAAACGAACACCGACGATTTCATCGCCGACGCCGTGCGTGAGGTGACGGGCACCGACATTGGCTTCACCAATGGCTTCCGCTTTGGCCCGCCGCTGCCGGCTGGCCCGATCACCACCGGTGACCTCTGGAACATGCTGCCGCTCGACACGCGCATGAAGACCGGCAGCGTCACTGGTCGGCAGCTTCGCGACTATCTCGAAAACGAGCTGGAGCTCGTCTTTTCCAAAGACCCGTGGAAGCTCTCCGGCGGCTGGGGGCCGCGCGCCTCGGGCCTTGCCGTGGTCTTCACCGCCATGAATCCGCCGGGCAAACGCGTCGTCTCACTCAAAGTGAACGACCGCGAGGTGGACGATGCCGCGAACTTCACCATCGGCGGCTGCGAACGCGACGGCGAACCGCTCGCCATGATCTGCCGCCTGCGCGGCGCGAGCGAGCCGAAGATCGAACCGCTGAGTGTTCACGAGGCACTTGTGGAGTATTTGAAAAAGCATCCCGTCATCGCGACCAAGCGTGGTGGTCGGTCGGTCGCGACGGATCTCCCGAAAGTGGTTTTCAGCCAGGATGCCACGCTCACCGGCACGACCAACTGCGTCCCGCGCGCTCTGCGCAAAGTCTGACCTTCTCACGGGTAAGAGGGGCGCGGGCCGCCGATATCCGCCAGGGCCGTGCGCCGGGTTTCACACTCGCGTCTGGAGCGAAGCCCGGTTCATTGGCGGGGCTTTTGCGGCAGCGTGTCTGGGGGCGGAGCGTGCGATTTAAAAATCAGGCGCAGCATCTTCACGTTGATCACGAGGAAGCGCAGAAGCTGATAGGGCACAAACGTCCGCCAGAATCGCGTGAGCGGGGTGGGAACGGTGGCGTAGGCGACGGGACTGCTGATGTCGGTGGGTTTCATGGTGGGTGAGGCGGGAAGCGATCACTCGGGAATCAATGACCAGAAGGGGAGGCATTTGGCCTTGTAGATGAACATGTGGTGCAAAAGATGTTTGAGCCAGTGCCCGGCCAGGCCGATTTCCCCCGTGGTGTAGGCGAGGTCGCGGCCAAACTCATAGCGCTCGTAATCTGGTATGAGAGGATACAGGGTTATGGTGGCGGCCGTGCCGCTGAGCAGTCCTTTGCCAGCGGAGGCGACGCACGCGGCCCCCATGGTGGCAAAGGGGGCACGATGCAGGGGGGACTCGCCCCCGTGGCGGATACGGTCTGCGATGGAGAAGGCCACCGTGCGGCCCATGATGCCGGCGGTCATGCCCGTGCGCGGAACGGCGGGCGCGACGAGGGTGCCCTTGGGCGAGCGGAGCGGGCGGGAGACCGCATGCGGAGGCGCAAAGGCAATGCCTGCGGCGAAGACATTGGCATAGGTTGGGTTCTGGTAGGTGGCCGGCCAGTCGCGTGGTGACCAGTCTTCAAACGGACGCTCCGTGTAGTCGGCATCGACGCGCATGAAGCCGTTGGGAGCAAAGAGCTGCGCCGCGATGTCTGTGCCCGCGCGATTGACGGCCGCCAGCCCGACGCCGCGAAAGGGCGGCAGGAGCATGGCAAAGTCGAACGCGATCTCGCGTTCCAATCCCTCGACGGTCTCATAGGCGAGCCTGCCGGGGCTGACTTGCTGGACGTGTGCGCGGTTGATCCACTCGACACCGCGCTCCACGAAGAGCGATTCCGCAAACAGCCGGCTGGGCGTCACGTAGCCACCGCGCTTGAGGTGCAGACCGCCCATGCCGAAGTCGCCCAGTTCGTTTTCGTTGGTCAGGAAAATGATCCGCGCACGTTCGCGCACCTTATGGCGGCGCAGCTCATGCTCGACATTGAAGACATACTCAAAGGCGGCTCCCTCGCAGGTGCAGGTGCCGTGCCCCATGCCGATGACCAGTGTTTGGTTTTCCCCGCGCTTCATGCGGTCGATGCATTCGCGGAAGGCGCGGGCTGCCTCGACGGCATGATCGGCGGTGCAGACGGACCAGCTGTGGCCTCCGTGCGGCCCGAGTCCGGGGGTCGCGCCAAAGTTGAGTTTCGGACCGGTGGCATTGATCAGGTAGTCGTAGGTTTCGCGGCCAGGGGCCGCCTCGGTCGCGGCTCCGGCAGCGGTGTATTCGACATGCGGCCTGGGCAGTTCGTCGGTGCCTTCCGGACGGATGATGGTGGCCCGCCCCTGCCTGAACTCAATGCCCTGCCGCGCATACACGGGCGCGAGCGGAAAGACCACTTCACGCCGCTCCATCGAGCCCACGCCCACCCAGATGTTGGAGGGAATCCAGTTCCACTCCGGCTCAGGAGAGATGACGACAATCTCATGGCTGTGTCCGACTTTTTTGCGCAGCAAAGTCGCGGCGGTGTGGCCGGCGATGCCAGCTCCTAGAATGACAGTTTTAGCCATGACGGTGGACGGGTGGATGGTTTCAGTTTGAGACTTGGGACGGACCAGTTTACACTTGGCTCGTCATGTGCCGGTCACTTCAGCGCGGCATTGAGAGCGCGCAGCGCCTGCATGATTCGCTCGTGATGCGCTTTGGTGGCCTCGTGCGCCTGTTTTTGATTCGCATGGTCTGCTTCGGCGTGCCGGTGTGCGGAGGTGGGTGCGTTCCCTGCTTTCTCGTGGTCGGCAATCTCGTGTTCGTGTGCGGCGATCTCCGCCTCATGCGCGTGGATGCTCGTCTCGTGACTCGTGAGCTCCTGCTGCACCCGTTTTAAGATGGCTGCGGCTTCCTTGTGATCGGCAGACCACGCGGCGTGGTCGCTTTTCCAACTGGCATGATCCAGTTTGTCTTTGGCGTGTTCGGTGGTGGCGGTGGTGTTCATGGTGAGATTCATTTGGGGCCGTGCCTCACTGCAGATTTGGATGGCCGGTTTTATCATCTAGTAAAGATGCTGGCCGGAGCCTTGCCGTCGCGGTGCAATGCTGGACCTATCTCGCGGGGCCAACCACCTACGGCGCTTTCGCGGGCGATGGGGGAAACAGGTTCCCCACAGCGGGCGGGTGTGATGGAGATGGCGGTTTCATGTTCGGTTCGGGCTGTGGCGTGACTGGCGGCGGTCTGCCACCTTATGAGTCCGCCAACTTGTGTCCGACCTGTGCGCTTTGCCATGGGGTGAACACCTACGAGCAGAAGGACATCGCCAGCCTGCTCCGTATTCAGGGTATTCCGGCTTTGGCGCTGATCAAAGACGGCAGATCCCCAGCGCAAAGCTGATCGAGGCGAGAAGTCAGAGGGATGCGGGGAGGCGCTTCAGGAGGATTTGACGGTTTGAGAAGGTGCGCGCTCGTGGATCGTGCCATCTTCCACATCCACGATGCGGTCAAAGACATCGAGCGTGCGATGATCGTGAGTCACGACGAGGACGCCGGCGTTGCGCTCGTGGGCGACTTTGGCAAAGAGTTCCATCACCTGGCGTCCACGCTTGCTGTCGAGCGCGGCAGTGGGTTCGTCGGCGAGGATGAGGCTGGGGTTGTTGGCGAGCGCACGGGCCACGGCGACACGTTGCTGCTCGCCACCCGAGAGGGCGACGGGCAGGTTGCCGGCACGCTCGCCGACGCCGAGGTAGTCGAGCAGTTCCATCGCGCGTGCGCGTGCGGCCTTCGGGGCGGTGTCGTTGACTTCGAGGGCGATCTGCACGTTTTCCAATGCGGTGAGAAAGGGAATGAGGTTGGCCTTTTGAAACACGAACCCGAGATGCTGGCGGCGAAAGGCGCGCAGATCGACGAGCGCCTTCGGGCCATCGAGCACGGCCTCGCCACCGATTGTCACCTGTCCAGACGTGGGAGGATTGATCAGCGCCATGGCGGTGAGGATGGTGGACTTGCCGGAGCCGCTGGGGCCGAGCATGCCGACGATCTCTCCGCGTGCGATGGTCAGCGAGGCATCGCGGATGGCGACGACTTCGGTGTGTCCGCTGCCATACACTTTGCGCAGATGCTGGACTTCGACGGCGGGAGCACTCATGCGGAGAGGACGGTGTTGGGCTCCACGCGCAGGGCTTTCCAGATGCCGAGCAGGCTGGCGAGTGTGGAGATGATGAGGACGATGAATCCGAGCGAAATCAGGTCCGACGGCTCGACGACGACGAGACGCGGAAAGTGCGGGAATGTGAACTGCCCGATGCCCCACGCCAGCGCATAACCAAAAGCGCCCATGAGAAGTGACTGCTGCAGAATGAGGCCGCCGATGACGCCATTGCGGGCGCCAATGAGCTTCAGCAGGGCGATGTCGCGAATTTTGTCGAGCGTGAGCGTGTAGATGATCAGCGCGATGATGATGGTCGAAATGATGATCAGCAGCACGCGGAAGAGGCCGAGTTGGCGTTTTGCCTTGTCCACCATGCCGGAGAGCAGCAGGTCTTTTTGCTCCTGAGTGGAGAAAACCGTGATGTCCGGCCAGTTCTCGAGCGTGGCACGCACGGCTGCGGCATCAGCACCAGGACGCAAGGACACGAGCACGGCGCTGACCTGCGGCTTTGAAAGCGCGGGGATGCTGCCAGAAGGCCCGGCGGCGCGATCCAGCAGCAGTGGCTGCAGGCGGCCGATCTCGATATTCTCCAACCTTGAACGTCGTGCGGCGCGTTCCAGGCGCACGGCTTCACCCGGCACGTCAGATTGAATCGCCAGAGCATCACTCACGGTGAAAAAAGTCAGTCCGTCGCCACTGGTGCCGACCATGCCCAGCGTGTGGCCAACGACTTCATAGACGTCCCTGCCAAGCGTGACTTTTTCACCCAAAGGCAGGTGCAGCGACAAATCGGCGATCATTTCATAATGCGCCTGCCGCAGCGCACGCCCTGCCACGAGCGGAATCCACCCGCCGCGATCCTCCGGCCACGAAAGCCCCTGCACCACCATGCGCAGCGGCCTGCCCTGATGCACGCGTTGAATCGTGTGCGATACGAAGCGGCGTGCATTGGCCACGCCCGGCACCGCGCGCACGCGGTCCTCCAGGCTGGCTGAAATCCGCGAGACCTCCGCAAACGGTCCGCGTGTGCCACCCTGCACGACCCACAGATCCGCGCCCACGCGGTCCACCAGCAGTGTCGCTTCATAGATGAGACCACGATAAATGCCGCCCATGCCCATCACGATCATCAGCAGCAGGCCGATGCCCAGCGTGGTGAACACAAAACGGCCCGAGTTGTGCCGGATGTCGCGGACGGCGAGGTTCATGGCATCTGAATGAACACCTCCGCGCGTTGGCCGATGGTCCAGTTTTTCGGCAGTTCATTCAAGCGCACATCGACGAGAAACTCGCGCGTCTCGCGGTCCGTCTCGCGGCCGATGCGCGAGACCACGCCAGGGTAGTCCTTGCCGCTCTCGGAACGGAAAACGATGCGCGCTTTCTGGCCGGGAGCGACTTTCGAAATGGCAGTTTCATCGACCCACGCACTCACCCAGATTTCTTCGAGCGAAACGAGTTCCATGAGTGAGCCTCCTGGCACGAGCATGTCGCCTGGCTCACGATCACGCCGGATGATGAGCCCGTCGTAAGGTGCGCGAATTTCCGTGAAGGCCATCTGCTCCTTGCGATACAGTAGCGTCTTTTCCGCCACCAGCACCTGGGCCTGCGCCTCGGCTATGGTCGCGTTTGAGCGGTTCAGATCAGCCTCCGCCACATGCAGCGCTTCCGACGCCTTGTCCTCGTCCGTCTGGGAAACAGCGTTGGAGGTTCGCAGGCCGGTCATGCGCTTGTGCTCGAGCCGAGCCTGCGCCAGCACCGCCTCGGAGCGTGCCAGATCCGCGCTCACTCGCGCCGCTGTCTGCCGCGCCGCTGCCAAAGTCGCTTCCGCGATGGCCACCTGCTGCTTGATCTCCGCGTCATCGAGCCGCGCGAGCAGTTGCCCGGCCTTCACCGCATCTCCCTGATCCACCAGCACCTCCGCCAGCCGCTCTTGAATGCGTGCGCTCACCGTCGTCTTCACGCGCGCCTCCAGCGTGCCGGTGCCCATGACTTCATCGGCGACATCGCTTTGAGTCATCTTCGGCACGATCACCTCGGCTGGTTTAAATTTGAGTTTATAAACCGCGAAGCCCACGATTCCTGCCACGATGAGCCACGGCAGGATGCGGCGGAGGAAGGATCTTTTCATTCCGCAAGTATGGAGTCCCAGACCTCACTGTCGCGGTGAAATATACCCCACATGTTGCGCGCCATTCGTCGAGTTTGAAACCCGCAGCTTTGCCGTGTGGATTGATGGTAGGCAAGATTGACGTAGCAACGGTCATTGACCGCACATGGTGTGAGATGGCATGCTTCATCATGAAGCTCGGCATCGTCCTCTCCACCAACGAACCTGAAACCTGTTGGAATGCGCTGCGGCTCGGTGTCTTTGCGCGGAAGCAAAAGGATGAGGTCCGGGTGTTTCTGCTGGGGCAGGGCGTGGAGATCGAGAAGGTGGGCACGGAGCGCTTCGATGTGGCGGGGATGGCGCGGCAGCTTCTTGATGCAGGCGGTTCAGTCCTGGCCTGCGGCACTTGTCTGAAACTGCGCGAGTCGGAAGGCTCCGAACTCTGCCCGCTGTCCACCATGGCGGATCTTTATCAGATCGTCGCAGAGTCGGACAAGGTGTTGACGTTTTGAACGACGGCGGTCACTTGAGCCATGAATCGAACCGAACACTGGAACACGGTCTATACGACGAAAGCGCCGGATGATGTGAGCTGGCATCAGGTGCGCCCGGAAGTGTCGCTGGGCTTGATCGAGCGGGCGGGGATTGCCAAGGATGCGGGCATCATTGATGTGGGTGGTGGTGCCTCGACGCTGGTGGATCATCTGCTTGAGGCTGGATACTCGCGGCTGGCGGTGCTGGATATTTCACATGCGGCTCTGGAACATGCACGAACGCGGCTGGGGCAGAATGCGGCACTCGTGGAGTGGCTGGTGGCGGATGTGACGGAGTTTGTGCCGCCGCGCTCATTTGCGCTGTGGCACGACCGCGCGGTGTTCCACTTCCTCACAGATGCAGCGGACCGGCGGAAGTATGTGGATGCGCTGCGGCGCACGGTGCCGCCGGGCGGGCAGGTGATCATCGCCGCCTTCGCGCCGCATGGGCCGGAGAAGTGCAGCGGGCTGGAAGTATGCCGCCATGATGCGACCAGCGTATGCGCGGAATTGGGCGCTGAGTTTGAACTGCTGGAGCAGGCGGAAGAAACGCACCATACGCCGTGGGAGACGGAGCAGGCATTCGGCTATTACCGATTCCGTCGCATCCCGGCATGAGCGCGGAACCATCCAGCTCCGATGAGCGCGTGGCCTCTTATGACGCTTGGTATCAGACTCCACGCGGACGGTGGATTGGCGAAACCGAGCTTGCACTGATGAAGAGGATGCTCAGGCCGGAACGGGATGTGTCACTGATCGACATCGGCTGCGGCACGGGATACTTCACTCGCTTGCTGGCAAATGAGGTGCGCGGAGAGCTGGTGGGGATTGATCCTGATGAGGAATCGCTGCGCTTTGCGCGTGCTCATGCGGTGCGTGATGAGCGCTATGAAAAGGCACGCGGCGAGGCGCTGCCGTTTGCGGACGGGGCGTTTGATTTCAGCGTGTCGGTGGCGGCGCTGTGCTTCATCCCAGATGAGCGGCAGGCGGTGCGTGAGATGCTGCGTGTGACGCGGAAGCGCTTCACCATCGGACTGCTGAACCGGCACAGCCTGCTGTGGCGTGCCAAAGGGCGCGGCGGCGGCAAGGGAGCCTATCAAGGTGCGCACTGGCACACGGCGGTGGAGGTGCGGGCGCTGTTCGCTGGCTTGCCAGTCACGAATCTGCAACTGCGCAGCGCCATCGTCCTGTCGGGCGGCGGAGTTGTGGCACGACTGGTGGAACTCTTCTGGCCGAGCCGCTGGCTCTGCGGCGCTTTTCTCTGCGTGTCGGGCGAGGTGACACGCGATTCTTCCGATTGTCTGTGAACTTGTGGGTGTTCCAAGACGTTTACCCCCAACACCTACTATATGAAAACATCCATGATTCTGTTCATCGCCACCGCATCACTTGCCGCTCTCACGCTCTACGCAAACGAGCATGGCATGATGGGCATCAAACTCCATCCGATGAGCGAGATCGAATGGAAGGCAGGGCCTCCATCGTTGCCTAAGGGCGCTCAGATCGCCGTGCTGGAGGGCGATCCCACCAAGGAGGGGCCGTTTGTGTTTCGCGTGAAGGTGCCGGACGGCTTCCGCATCCCGCCCCACACGCATCCGAAGACCGAGCGCGTGACTGTCATCTCTGGGACATTCAACATCGGCATGGGAGCGGCGTTTGATCAAAGCATCACACAGGCCATGCCCGCCGGGACTTATGGCTTCTGGGAGCCGGGCATGAAGCACTTTGTCTGGGTGAAAGGCGAGACGGTGGTGCAATTTCACGGCATGGGGCCGTGGTCCATCCAATACGTCAATCCCGCCGACGATCCCCGGAATCAGAAATAACACCACGCGCTGCAAGCCACGGCACAAGAGTAAGCGAATATGGCTTTGACCTGAACCGAAGCGGATTGCGCCAGTCCTCCGCCCGTGGCAGAGGCGATGCCATCATGAAAATGCGCGACAGTGGAATGCCTGAAGAGGCCTATTGGGAAACCTTGCTTGATGTGCCCCTCATTCTCGACCAACTCGGCGTGGATGGCACGCTACGCGATGTGGTGGAGCTGGGCTGCGGTTACGGCACCTTTTCATTGCCCGTAGCGCAGCGCATCACTGGCACACTGACCACCGTGGACATCGAGCCAGAGATGGTGAGTCGTACCAGCAAACGTGCTGAGGCCGAAGGCGTAACCAATATTCGCTGTGCGCTCGGAGACGTAATGAAAAACGGCTTCGGCCTGCCCAATGCCTCGCAGGACGCCGTGCTGCTTTTCAACATCTTGCACTGCGAGCATCCGATGGCCTTGCTGTCGGAGGCAGTACGTGCCGTGCGTTCCGGCGGTTGCGTGCTGGTGATCCACTGGCGGCATGACCCAGCCACACCTCGCGGTCCGGCCCTCAATATCCGCCCGCTGCCAGAGCAAATCATTGCCTGGGCGGAACAGACAGACTCACTAAAGTCCGTTGGGAGCGTCATCAATTTGCCCCCATGGCACTATGGACTCCGGTTTGCCTCGCGATGATGCTGAGCAAGTAGTAGGCAATCCGTCTGAAAAATTTGCCTCGCCGTTTTCATCGCCGGAGATTTTGGTATTGGAACGGAAAGAAGCGCGGCGTGCGAGCTGCATACCCGGGATAGGCGCTGAACTTTTGGGCGAGCAGCCGCTCTTCATGCGCTGCTTTGGCGGTGAGGAAAATCCAGAGCAGTCCGAACAGCACGAAATGCAGGATGCTCGCCGCCGAGATCGCCATGCCGAAGGCCCAGAGCAGCAGGCCGCTGTAAACCGGATGCCTGACGCGGCGATACAAGCCGCTCGTGAGCAATTCGGCTCCCGTGCGTGGTGAAGGCATCGGCGTGAGCGAGCGCCCCGCCTGTAACTGCCAGGTCGCCACGCCCGACACAGCCAGCCCGGCGATGCAAACCAGCAGCCCCAGCGGGCGCAGTGGCACAAGAATCGGCAGAAGCCCGAAAGCAGGCATCACCAGCAGCGCCACCAGCAGAATCAACTGTACGGTCACCCATGACAGGTCTTTGAGCGTGGCGGATTTCATGAGCGTCGATCTACTTCCGGCGGAACTTCACGAAGTAGTTCTCCTTCAGCAGGGCATTCACCTCATCCACCTTTTCAAAGCCAGCGTCGGTGACTTCGGCCTCGAAGACTTCCTGCCCGGCACGGACGTGGCCCATCACGAAATCGCTGCTTTCACCGGGGATGCGTTTGAAGTCGATCAGCACCAGCACGCCTCCGGGCTTCAGTGCCTTGTGCAGCGTGGCGAGGCTGGCCTGCGGAAATTCAAAATGGTGATACACATCGCAGATGAACGCGAGCTCGACGCTTGCCTCCGGGAGTTCGACGCTGCGCCCCGTGCACTGAATCGTCTGCACATTCGCCGCATGCGCCTTCGTGGCGCGGGCTTGGATGTGTTCGAGGAAGTTCTTCGCGATATCAACCGCATAGACTTTGCCGCTCTCTCCAACAGCCTGTGAAAACGGCAGCGTGAAGAGCCCCGTGCCAGCGCCGATGTCCGCCATGGCCATGCCGGGCTTCAAGCCGACCGCAGCGGCGATCTTCTCCCGCTGGTGATAGATCTCGCGGCTCTCGGTCTCAAACTTCTGCGTCCACTCATCCACCTTGAGCTTGGGATCGAGGAACTTGTCATTGATACCGGGCTTCACGCTCGCGTCCTGCGCGAATGTGAGGGTGGCGACGAGGAGGAACAGGGTTGCAGAAAGTTTCATACTTCGTTCAAGGGGGGGATGGACGTGCTGCTGAGGGCTATTGATTTTGTGAGGCGTTCCAGGTGCGCCATGAGCCGGCGAGGTTGCGCACTTTGAATCCGTGCTGCATGAGCAGGCGGCATGCGAAGTAGCTGCGCTGACCGCTCTGACAGGAGGCGATGATCTCCTTGT
>Ga0209512_1002089_pt1 | contig 22209 bp, 21 predicted proteins | sample frozenSSSSmetaG_FD_184142 | JGI IMG/M metagenome (GOLD analysis project Ga0209512, IMG submission 184142) | Glacier valley bacterial and archeal communities from Borup Fiord, Nunavut, Canada, to study Microbial Dark Matter (Phase II) -... | ecosystem: Environmental > Aquatic > Freshwater > Ice >...
TAATAATAGTGTTGCTACTCCATTAGGGGAGATCTTAAACAATAGATCTTATTGTTTTAAGGTTAATAAGGAGCTCTCCTCATCTTTAAGTGTTATTATAAGTTCTATAATCTCAGTCGCGAGGTATGCCACGCGGGGTTTGGCGCCCGCCCGATCGGGCAACGCGCGTGCACGGACCTGCCGCCGCTTTCGAGCTCTATAAAAGGGCCACTCCCTCCCCCCCGACTGCCCCTCTCCACCGTCGCTCCTCTCCCTACCAACTTCTCGCACCTGCTGCGCTCATCATGCGACTCCTCCGACCCCTCCACACTGCATGGCCCCGCCCAGCGGATCGCCCTGCTCGGCCTCGCCGCAGCTGAAAACCCGCAGTGGCACAGAACGCTTCGCAGAGCCACAACCTCGATTTACGCCCTCCGATGCCTGCGGCTATGACACCGAGCTCTTTGCGATGGCAACGAGCCCCTTTACCCTTTAACCATCGACGTCTGGCCGTCGGATCGGTCAAGATGCGAGAACGAGCTGAGCTGCGTTCCGCTCGACCTGCCTCTCTTGCGCCCTTCCTCGTCGCCGCGCACATCTGAAGCCTCTTGCGACTGTGTCATACGCAATCTGCCTCGAGAATGCCTTGTGCGACGACCTAGCCAATCGCAAAAATGCCTCGCGGTGACGTGGCCGGCCCTTGCGTAGACCGCCGCGCGGCACATTTTGCGACGTTGCGAGTTGCAGGTGGCAGCGACGTCTGCCTCAGTCCAGGCTGATCTTCGAGAGAAGGGCCGATTTGAGATCGAATTGGAGATCCCTCTCGAAGGCTATCGCGACCGCGACCATCCCTGTGTTGCAGGTTGTTGCCGTTCACCTTCGTTTCGAGGCGCTCATTCGGGAATACTACCGGGATTGCGGACAAATGGATACGGAGAGTGGACAATCCTTGGAGTCAGGCAGGCAGAGTCGTCTGACCTCGGATGCCGCTCTATCCGGCCACTACTGGTTGGTTGAGGCTTTCAAAGCGATCGCATTCACAGCACGCATAGTCCGGATATGATTCCTCCTTTTGGCAGCAAAGGGGCCGACAGCAGCGCTAAACGTTCAGCTGGAAGTGAGACTCCGCTCTTGAGACCAGTCAAGCTGCAGCAGCCCCATCGCCAGAATGCCTCCGACTACGACGTGTCTTGCGTCTCTTTGACGCAAGTGTGGTTGGTGGAATTGGGGCCAAGCTTGTGGCGGAAAATTCACTGCCTGGTTGCAGAGCACGGAAAAGGATGAGTCGACACACGGAGCGTGACGGCCAGCTTGGCAGTGAAGGCTGCATATTTGGCAGGGAAGCAAAGGGGCACGCGGATTCTAGCGAGTCAACAGAGCGGACCAATCGTCCGAATCTCTATATAAGCTCCTTCATTCCTCTCGAGAGACTCATTTTGAAGACCATCCTCCCATTCAGTGCCCTACTCTGTCTCAGCATGGCTACTGTGAACATGAACTGTGTTGAATTCTATAACCCCAAACCCGCATTAAAGGCCTCACACGCTCAGCTGATGAGGTCGGTGTTGAACAAGCACCGACCGCCTCTACAAACCAGCAAATCGCCACCTGCAGCGTCAACGCGGATTGTTCAAGAAAATGACTCTTTAGATTACTCTCTTCCATCACTTGAAGAGCTGTTCCACCCTCCCCAGAACGGAGACATCTCTCAGGTGCCACATCAAAACGACAAGCCCGTCCATATCCTGAAGCGTCAACTGATCGACGAGAGCCGTCTGCTTACTGATCCCACAACCCCGAACTCGGTCTGTATGCCAGGCAATTCTCAACGTAGGTTTCTTAGCTCGCTCTTGTATGCGCGTACACCTTACTAATTCCACGCAGGAAAGCCCTTAATTATCGAAGATGACAGCCACGATGAAAGCGACGACGAAGCTGAGGCTAGAGTTGCCTCGAGCGATCTCCTTGCTAGAACTGAGGACCAATACGCAAGCGAGTGTGGCCTGGCCTCTCAAGATACTCCCTCAACCCCGAGCAGCCTATTTGGCCCGTCCACTCCTCGAGACTCGGAATACCCCAATGCCGATTGTTTCCCCAAGGATGGACAACAACGCCCGTCTTTTGCAGAGCTAGACTCGACATTTCCTGTTCTGGTTCGACGACCTTCTCCAAATTGCTCTGAGCTAGCTGAGAAAACGCGTCAGGATCAAATCCACCAGGGTATCGAGAAGTCCATAGTGGATGAAATAACGCCTTCTCATTATAACCCAATGCGCGAGAGGGCTGGTGGATCGTGCGACCGTGGCAGCGTCTGCGATATCGAGGATGAACTACCACAAACCTCAAAAGAAACAGAAGGATCACCGCCTTCGAGCGCATCTCACTACCAATGCAATCAGATGAACCAGGAAAGTCAAAATAATACAGAAGTTGAAGGTATTTCGAGTAAAGAACGACTGTGGGAAGAGACGATAGAAGAGCAGCATTGCCAACAAAAAGAGCAAGGAGACGAAGGCGAGGACGACATAGAGGCGATCAGCGGCGAGAATAAGGGCCCAATTAGCCTCTGCCAGCAAGTAAATGAGAGCCTTCATCCCCAACGAGTGGAAGACGAGACTATAGTTGTGGCCCCCCTCTCACAATACCGCCAACACAGTGTCAAACCATCTGGAAAGGACAATGAGGATAATGAGGATGACGAAGATGAGGACGTGCGACCTCCAAGACGACGAAAGCGGCGCCGCATAGATTCTGAAGCGACTGAAACCGCCACCCGCAAGAAGGTCCACACGCCCTCGTCCACTATAGCCCAAGCCCGGACCTGCACTACTCGAGGTTCTACAGTTCCTCGAAGTTCACCAGACGATGCGGAGTCAATTCTAGGCGCGGACTACCAAGAATATCCTTTTCAGGGCGTTTTCAAGCGCGTAAGGATAGGACGAGAGACGACCTACAATCTAGAGTTCAGCCTGCTAGACCTTCCAGATTCTTTCAGACCATCGATCGATCTCCACATATCAAATTCCACGTCTAGCAGGGAATCAGTTGGAGGATCAGCTCATCCACGGGCTTGCGCATCTCATGCAAAGAGGTCACGGCCAGCTCTACAGAAGCAGAGAAAGCGTGGGCGCTTCGAATATACGGAGCAAGAAGACAATTTGCTGATGCGCCTAAAGAAGAAGGGCTTGCCGTGGAAAGAGATACATCTGGCTTTTATCCGTGCTTTTCCAGAGAGGAGCATCGGATCCCTTCAAGTGCGCTATTGCAACGAGTTAAAGAACAGAGCCTCTGAATCTGATGACGAATAGAATTATTTGTTAATTGTATGGGTTTTATCTTCCGTGAATTCCCGTGTTCTTCGTAAATATCCAAACGTCATGGCGTTACAATGACGCTCGTAACCCTGGGAACTTTGCTAGTTTAGCTAACTCCCTTCAAGCCGACGCCAGCTTCGAACCGTCTCCGAAAACACAGGCTCTAACAATGTTGTATGCCTCTCGAGTGGCTGTTGCACTGCGCCCGTTGCTGCATTTCAGGTCGGGAGCAGCACTACTACACAAAGCTGAAGAACCGCTCGCAGCTGTCTAGGTACAAGAAACGCAAGATAACGAACTCAGCTAAAGAAAGCGGGGAAAGATATCGATCCAGGTTTTCAATACACTTGCTTGATCAACAGCTTCAACTAACATTCATCAATTCTATACCGTCTTTAAGCCTTGTGTGAATTGGAGAAATGAAACCCTCCCTGATGGGTGTCCTAACACAACCAATTCGTTCCGGACAGCTACATAAGTCGCTCGATAGTCAGGAGGAAGCCAAATAATATTCTGCCCTTCTTCCGTTACCCAATCCTTTATCACAAATGGAGCACACGACTGCTCTAAAGAACCCGAAGACATGCTACAAGGTTTAAGTCTTAATAAGCCTCTATCCGTGTTGAGGAATTGACCCGAAACAGAGAAAGACAGCGCTCTAATTGAAACGCTAACCTCGAGAGTCTGCAGCGGCGCTCCCGTGACACCGTCCCACAGTTGGACCGTGTTATCAGACGAGCTGGACGCGACCACCTTGCCGTCCGGCGAGAAGGCTACTGAGGTCACCCAGTCCGAATGGCCCTCAAGCGTCTGCAGCGGTGCTCCCGTGACGCTGTTCCAGAGCCGGACCGTCTTATCATACGAGCTGGACGCGACCACCTTGCTGTCTGGCGAGAAGGCTACTGACGTAACCCAGCCCGAATGGCCCTCGAGCGTCTGCAGCGGCACTCCCGTGACGCTGTCCCAGAGCTGGACCGTCTTATTAATCAGCCCAGACGCGACAACCTTGCCGTCTGGCGAGAAGGCTACTAGCATGACCAAGTTCGAATGGCCCTCGAGCGTCTGCAGCGGAGCGCCTGTGACGCTGTCCCAGAGCCGGACCGTTTTATCGCGCGAGCTAGACGCAACCACCTTGCTGTCTAGCGAGAAGGCTACTAACATAACCAAGTCCGAATGGCCCTCGAGCGTCAGCAGCAGCGCTCCTGTGACGCTGTCCCAGAGCCGGACTGTCTTATCATACGAGCTGGACGCGACCACCTTGCTGTCTGGCGAGAAGGCTACTGACATGACCCAGTCCGAATGTCCCTCAAGCGTCTGCAGCGGCGCTCCTGTAACGCCGTCCCAGAGCTGGACCGTGTTATCAATCGAGCTGGACGCGACCACCTTGCCGTCTGGCGAGAAGGCTACTAACGTAACCCAGTCCGAATGGCCCTCGAGCGTCTGCAGCGGCACTCCCGTGACGCCGTCCCAGAGCTGGACTGTTAAGGCTTCATTGCAGAGCGTCGTTAAGGGAAGACATTGTAGAGGGAGGTGCTGGAAGGTGTTCGACTTCCGGTACAGAGCAACGAGAGACAACTTCATGGGTCTACGCGCTCGATGACCACCGGGAATGGGTGTTGCCGCATGACAACAGCTTGTTCGCACGGGGAGTCTTGTTAATCGAGTAATACAAGTGTTGGACCACGGAGCAGCTGGCAAATAGGAAACACGGAATTGGGTACGAGGGCGTTAGCAGAGTGGCAGGGACGAGGAAGACGCTACGTATTCGTTAGTAAGAGCATCGCTGCCCGGTTGGGTGGAAGAAGTCTCCTGGAAGTTGTTGAATTTTCCCTTCATGCAGAATGGCAATGCACAGCTCGATGCGATGGTATGAGTTGGCACGACGCTTCATATGCGACGGAACGCGTCTGGATTCACAGTTGAACGCGGAATGCAAGAGGCTAAGCAGCCGACGTGCCTTTTCATATATCTAAGAAGCTTCATATTCAGAACCAATGCTGCTGTGCCCAGTTCGTAATTCCAACCAAACGCACCCACCCTAGTGCTATTTGTACGGCCCTTCCATTTTCAGCTACAGGGATTTTAAGTGCCCGCAAACCCCTAGGTTGCTAAACAATCCCGTGGCCTGGCGGGTCACGTTTATCTTGGACAATATCAAAGGCAGTTTGTGCAATAACACCATTATCAACTAGTCGTCGCACAAAATCTATCGTCCACTCTTGGCATCTTCTGTTGGTTGTCTGAATGGATAGTCAGTGAGGCGCCACACTATCATGCAAATGATGGATTCACTCACATCGTTTACAGGAGCCCTGAAGTTTTCGCTGATACGAGGTGGGGCCACCTGGGCTGCTTCGCGCTCCAGTTTATCTCTAGGTTTATTGTCTCTGCTTCGGTCGTTGCTCGTAGATTCGATTATATTGGCTGCAAAAACCTCTCCAATTGGGTACATTTCGTGCCGTTCTTGGGTCATGGTTGGAGAGTAGTTCCGCTTGAATTCGAGCATATAACCAGCCATAGGTGCGCCGACAACGTGAATCAAAGTCCCCAGATCTGGATTGGCACCGGATGGGACAAAAATTGCAAAGTGCGCTCGCTGTTTGGAAGAATTGCGATAGGAGATGAGTTGAAGGGTTCGAGTGGCCATGTTGGCGCTACTTGGGTGCCAAGGACGCGATAATAATATAATGATTGATGACTTAGGGAGAGAGTAGAGTACAATTGATGATGGAAATGGCTAGAAAATCGAGACGACTTTGAAGAGAAAAGGGCATCTTAAGTACTCTGAGATTCTTGGTGCAGAAAAAAATCAAACAGCGATCTGCGAGTTGGCATCACACCCACAAAAGCATTGAAAAAGAAATGCAACTCAGCGCTTGCTGAGACGCCTGTGATACAATGTTAGATAATGTGCTCTCAAAGTTGCGCGGTGTAACTTGGATGATTCATTGGTGTCGAGTTTACAACACAAAGTAAATTCATACTGAGAGGTAAGGTGGGCCTTCAGTAAATCCTCATTTAGCGCGGCCCGCATAACCGCCTGGCATGTAAGTGTAATGGGCTGTATAACTTGAGTTAATCATCTGTGTTGACTGGGTGAATTATAGCTGCAAGCGCTTTCGATAGCGCCCTGAACTCGTTCAATGTTATTCCCTGCTCCAGTTGAAGTGTCGTTCGTGCACAAAGTAGCGCGCGCTAGAGACGGTGCGATTGTGGCGAATGAGCACTGATGAAAGCGCACGCTGAAACAACGCCATACACAAACCCTCGCACAGTGGCCATGCATTTATAATCAGGCTACTTTACGCGCACAAAGCACAGACGGAGGCCAGCGTTAAATTAGGTATCCTTGTGCGACTGCTTTCGCTGCCTGCGCAGAGTCGACCACTGTTGCCTTCTCCGTACTCGTCTTCTCTTTTCTCATTCGGTAAGACTTCTCTCTGAGCTCTCCTCCCGGACAACCTGTTCGTTATAGTAGTTGTTACCAAAAGCTCACAATAAGTTTCCAGGGCATTAATAATGCCAGCCAATCCTCAGATCCATGCCACAGGGCTACCGGATGGCAGAGAACTGAAAATGGACTTTCTCGAATCCTCTTTTTTCAAGAACAACGGACCTAACCGATGCTTGCCAACGCCTTCAGAGGTTCGAGCCTTGTCAGGCACAAACCAGGCGAGGCCCCAACCACTTCCTGTGATATTTGAGCATCTTAATCTCATTGTCAAGTTCGGTCCTCATGTTGCAATTGCTGAAGCGCAATGTCTTTGGGTGATTAAAAGAGTACTTCGTGACGAAGTTCCTGTGCCAGAGGTCTATGGCTGGCGGGTTGATGGGCGTGATGTGTTCATATATATGCAGTATGTACGAGGAGAGACACTGAAAGATCGGTGGGATTCTCTGAGTATCGCCGATAAAACCTCTGTTTGCGATCACATACGCGAGATTACGACATCTTTGCGGCAAGTCGAGCAAGACCCAAATGATTCGTTCATTGGTATGCTGCGAAATGGATAAGCAGTTCAGGATAATGACTAAATCTTCTTCAGGGTCTATCAATCGCCAACATCTCTTAGACATTGTGTTTGAAGGCCACCCTCCAGGCGGACCCTTCGCTACTGTCAAGCAGTTCAATGATTGGTTTTCTCGACTGCCTTGGCTTCGGTTTCCCAACTCGGAAGATATCCAGGATCCTTATAGAACGTTCTTGCCAGATACAGGAACTATCAAGCTAACCCATGGGGACCTACACCAAGGCAACATTATCGTCTCTTCAGCAGGGCCGCCACGTGTACTTGCGATCGTTGACTGGGCCCATTCTGGATGGTATCCTGATTATTGGGAATATTGCAAAGCAGCCTATACTTGTTCGTTTGATGGAGAATGGCGTAATAGATGGATCCCAATATTTTTAGAACCACGGCCTGAGGTGCATGAGATCTTTGCAGAATATACACGGGCGCTGGGAGCTGTATGAAAATTATATCATATTCTGGTTATAAATCTTGGTCAGCCATATGTGCAATGTGCAGTCGAGTTGGTCCACCGATCCAGATCCAGATTCGGTGGACCAACTCGACTGCAAGTTCGCAAGGTTACTGCACGTGATTTTGTACTGTGCTGGACGGCGGTCTATGTCTGGTCGCCGACGCTGGGGATGAGTCATATTCGAGCATCATTGGCTATCGAGTGTTGAGCCGAAGATTATCCGGCAAGGCACCCTGCAGAGTTATGGAAACTGACAATTTCGACAAACGTTATCATTTAGGATCTTGAAAGGTAAGAGGTCATGAACAGCCTGATATGACCAAGTGTTCGAAATTCCTAAATATGCCCCAATGTCAACTTATGAGGAGCTTTGTATTCGATCTTCAGCGCGGCTACCCGATGCTCAGTCTCTCCCTCACCACCGGCATTGTAAACGTAGAACTGATCTGCTTGAGGACGGGAGGATTTCGTTACGGATTGCAATGACTTGGAGGAGTCAGTCCGTCCCGGTTTCTTTGCATGGGATCGAAGGCGTTCCGACCGTCGCAGGTTATCAGAGATGCTAAGAGATTGCATTTGCTCTGTTGCTTGATCGGGACTGAGTGTTACTGTGGTTTTCAAACTTGACTGCGCCTTTGAGACCAAAACGATGGCGTAATACAATGTCTTTAGAAAACCGCTCGATGATCTGGGCGGTGGAGTGAGGCGGAATCCGTCTCATCAAAAAGGCAGAAACTTGGCTACAGTTGTCTGTCTCGCCTTCTATAGCGGACTTTAGAAAACGACAGACATATTCCTTCAACTAAACATCTATCCTACATTGGCAAGTGGCACCCTTATGAAAGTATCATACCCAATTACGAGGGTTACCGCGCGCCTCGCCTGCTTGGCAACCCTCGAAACAGAGCAGTCAGTTGCTGAAATCGGACTTGTGACCGCTTGGCGCTTCAATAGCCGGGGTCAGCAAGAAGCCGTTGGATCCATTTGGAGTAAGTCAAGCCGTATTTTAAGACATATTTTAGATTGACAATTTCTTTTAGGGAGAGAATTGCCAGAACTGGCTTGAAAGTTATGTAGATGTGTTAGTAAAGGATGGAGTAGTGCTGCAGTCGACTCGTGATGTCCTCACCAGGGCTCCTAAGATCTAACACCTTGGATCTGTTTTGTCAACGACAGGGACAGGATTGTTAATTGGTGGGCAGGTACCTATGATTGTTTAGAAAATTGCGTGGATCATGTTTAAATCCAAAGACATTCGTTTCAAGCCGAGCTATTTATTCTGATGAACGAGAACAGCAAAAATTTATGTTCCTTGATGCGATTTTTTTGATTGAATATTAATGAGTCTTAATTCACTCAAAACGATAGCCCCGTTGCAATGCTTCTTAAAATATCCCTCTGCCCTCGCCCCCCCACCTCCCCTAGAAATGAAAGTGCCCAGCACATGTAGCACAATTCACTGCTATCTCTAGAAAATGTTTCAGTATCCAAGAGTTTGAGGATAATAGCTCCAAGCATCATAGCAATCAGCAACCTCCAAAAATCGTGGTATGTATTCGGTCTCCCATTCTCCGTTGGGATCGGCTGTGAATACGGCCTTGCAGTATTCCCAGTATTCTGGATACCAGCCCGATTGATGCCAGTCAATGATAGCCACAATGCGATAGGGTTTGTCTGTAGACACGATGATGTTGCTTGGATGCAGGTCTGCATGAGTAAAGGTAATTGGCGAGTTGTCCGGAAGTAAGTGCCGGAATGGATCAGGAATTTGTGAAGGGTCTGGCCAGTGGATCTCCTTCCCTCGTTTGGTCAAATAAGACAGCCAGTCATGAAATTCTTTTACTGAGGCGAATGGGCCGGCGGAAGGTTTTGTGTCGTCTATGAATACGATATCTAGCAGAGGTTGGCGGTTAATATGACCTTAAAAGCAATTAGTTTAGATTTTAGTTAGGGATTCAAATGAGAAAGTTACCTACCTAGAAACTGATCCTTTGGATCCTGTTGTAGATTGCGTAGTGCTAGTAACATAGCTCGAAGCTGGTCACAGACGATTTCCCTCTCTTGTTTTGAGAGCGAATCCCATCTTTTTTCCAATGTAACGCCTTTAACAAGCTCCATGTAAACGAAAACTTCGCCATTGTCTTCGCACCAGCCATAGACTTCGGGAACTGGGACTTGGGAAGGCAAGAAGCGGCGGAGAGCCGGGTCCATATTGCCCCGGGCGTTGATGGGCGCGGACCTCGGCAGGCAAAGGCAGGGAGATTTCTGGTCCATTCCGCAAGAAATACGTTGATTCTTTGAACACAACCGATGAACCTGATGGGAGCATTCTGACAGAAATTTCGCGATGCCTGTTTTCTTTACCCATCGTAGAAACCATTAGAATGAGGGGTAAATTTGAGGAGCAGGGAGGTAGGCAGCGTATTCCAGATATGAGTGATCATGAGCTGTATTGACTTGACTAAGGAAGGAGATGTAGTTAGCGCTTGTTGGATTTCGAGTCTCAGTTGCAGGAGTAGATACATGGCCGACGCGAGCGCCTAATTCTTGCCTTGGCGTACACGTGCACCTCGAACCCCATGTGTGTTACCTGAGGCACTCGGCCATAATCCAAGGGTCTAGCTTTAGTCAGATAAGGTACTTCCGCTATGAGCCATGAAAGATGTTGTTGGCGGCAATTATAGGCCCATTTCGGACAGTGCCGACCACAGTGGCAGAATGAAGAGCGGGTCACGATGTTGTGGGTCGGCCTCCGTACGTTACCCTGGACAAGCCCGGACTCGAGGTCAAGCATCAAAGAACGCCGAAGGTTCACCTCACTACTGCAAAAGATAGCCCTCGCGCACTCACGAAATTTTTGATCGCAAGAGAGCAACAATAGAAGCGCGCAAGGCCACTTCATGCTTCAAGAGGCGCTCTGTTCTATTTTCGATCTTCCCCTGCCGGCAGCGCAAGAAGATAATTTGCAGATGCGCCTCAAGAAGAAGGGCTTGCCGCCGTGGAAAGAGATACATCGGGCTTTCATCCGTGCTTTTTCAGACAGGAGCATCGGATCGCTTCAAGTACGCTATTGCAACGAGTTGAAGGGCAGAGATTCTGAATCTGATGACAAATAGAATTATTTGTTAATTGTATGGGTTTTATCTTCCCTTGTTCTACGTAAATTATCAAGACGTTACCATGACGCTCGTAACCCTGGTAACTTTGCTATTTAGCTAACTTCCGTCAAGCCGACGCCAGCTTCGCACCATCGCCGAGAACGCGAATGCACTGTCTGTTGCACTGTGCTAGTTGCTGCATTTTAGGTTGGATGAGTATCCCTGTGCAACTTGCGGCCACGTGCTACCAAAGATGCGTTTGTGTCACGTGATATTGATCCGAAGGGTGAGGACAAAACGATCCGGACAGTTAGCCTGAGTTTTAAGGCGCTAAGTGGAATCGATTGTCCACAATCTGTGTCCCTCGAAGGTTCATCACGTGAGCAAGGCGGCGTTCCGGACTCTTAATACTATCCAGTAACCCTCATATCGAAGCTCCCCACAGTTGTCCACTCCACGAAGGCTGCGCCCGGCGAGTATTCACCGGATCTCGCCGCGTTATTCACATCCGGAATTGACGTCCAAATTGTGGAATGAGAGGTGGCTTCCTGCGTCGAACTCGTGATTTGTGTCTATTGAACTCGTGAGCTGAGTTAGCACTGTCTTGTACGGAAATGTCGGTGACGAGGCTCATCAGTGACGACCTCCGGAGCGAGTTCATCCTGCTATCAGACTTCTTCCGCTCCTCATACGCGTTCCGGGCCGTGTGAGTTCGGCATCTGTAGAAGTGACTACTCCCTGCTTCACCACCAATCTCGCTAGCTCCGTCTTAGCTTGATGTATCTCTACTGCGGGTGTCTTCTTGCTGTCCTTTCCATACTGACACTTTCCCTCCTCGTGAGACCAGCTACCTTTCCTTTTCCGATTTGGAGATAGAGTTCCCAGTACCGCTCGTGGACGTACGAACTCGGCTCGTTCAAAGTCAATCCAGGTAATTCCTGGTCGGTCCGGGTGGACGAGAATGTTTCGGGCCGCTGGATCACCTTGCAATACTCCCAGCTGATGTATGTCATGCAGACCGCAGATGGCGTCGTCGGCGAGTGTTCGTGGTATTGGCGATTGTAATTGGAACCCTCCAAAACTGAAAAACATCATGTAGACAATACGAACGGCTCCTGCGTAGTATAATATGCTGTCCACTTCCGTATCACCCAGGTGCACAGGCACCCACTTCCCCTGAACGGGAAGGAGACGATGATAAATTGTCGATTCATGCATCAGATCTCTAACACACTCAATCCCTGTGCCTTTCGCGGCAACGGTATAGCCAAATCCGGGTAATTTGACCTTGAAAAAAGCTCCTCTAGCTCCATGAATGTTCATTGCCACACAATAGTCAAGCTGGTTGCACAACAACTCGCGGATATGTTGCATGAATGTATTACGGTTGAGCTGATGGCGACTCTTTCCATGGGCCTTGACATTCGGACACCGCCGATCGAGTTCTCCCCCATTTACCATACCCATTAAGCAGTTTGGGGTACAAAATCGACCTAAGTTCTTCTGGCGATGAGCCTCGCTGTAAGCCCCCTTCTTTCCACCACGTTCGGTAGATTGTGATGGTGGGTTGGGGGCACTATTAAGGTTTCCGCTGCTTGAAGGCGGCTGAGGACGACTCGGTGTGTCGGGATGATGGTTGTCATCATCGCTGCTGAAAGATGACGTCACTGAAGCACAAGTTCCCACAAATTGATTCTTCTTGCGAGGTCGAAATTGAATTGGTGACCGTATAGTATCCTGATTGACCCTTGGTGAAGGGCGATACTCCGAAGACGGAACTTCGTCATCGGCGACGGCATCCTCGGCCTCCTTAACGACGACATTCCATGTCTTGAGCTGACGCAGAGCTTTCATTATCCATTGTGCACTGCGTGGAGGCGTTTTAAGCGCGCGAAGAGTAAACGCTACAGCCTGACCAACCGCGGTCATATGCAATCGATTGGGCTCGTTTCCACGCTCGTCCCAGCCAGTGGACGCCCCGACATCTCCTTTTGGAACAGATAGAGAGTAGTACACGGTCGAGGGATCGTCAGGAATGCGCAAGAATATCGTTGCTTCACCAGTGTAGATCTCGCCATATTCCACCCCAGCCTTCACCATATACGAGAAGCCTTGCGTGATCACAGCGGCCACCAAACGACGACAGCGAATTGCCACACTTTCATTCTCGCTTACTTCCACAACCTCGTCCAGGTTCATCTCGGCAAGACCTTCATAAATATGCCCCAAGGTCAACTTATGAGGAGCTTTGTATTCGATCGTCAGCGCGGTTACCCGATGCTCAGTCTCTCCCTCACCACCGACATTATAAACGCAGAACTGATCTGCGCGAGGACGGGAAGTTTTCGTTACGAATTCCGATGACTTGGAAGAGTCAGTCCGTCCCGGTTTTTTTGCATGGGCTCGAAGGCGTTCCGACAGTCGCGGGTTATCAGAGATGCTAAGAGATTGCATTTCCTCTGTTGTTCGATCCGGACTGAGTGTGTTACTGTGGTTTTCAAACTTGACTGAGCCTTTGAGACCAAAACGATGGCGTAATACGCTGTCTTTAGAGAACCGCTCGATGATCTGGGATACCGGATCCTCCACGGTGAATCGAGCAAAGCTATTAAGGTCTAGCTCCGACCCCATCTGGCGCCGGCGAACCGCTTCTCCTGACTCTTCCAGTGTATGCAAAGAGGTAAAATGTCGTTCAAGGACGAATTCTGACCCCATCAAATCTTCCCACGTGCGTGCCTGTTCCGCATCAAATTCTGGCCAAGGCAAGATTCGTTCAGGGCGGGGTTTGTTATCCGCGTTTGCAGCATCGCCTTGCGTCGACTGTGTGGTATCTGGTTGAATTGTCAGACCCAGGCAAAGGTGAGTATGGCATGCATCGAGGAACTCGGGCAGCGTCGTCTTTCCGGTCCTCCGTTCGTAGCGCTGTCGGTCTTCTTCGCGGAGTCGTTGCTCTTCTTCGCGGAGACGTTGCTCTTCTTCGCGGAGTCGTTGCTCTTCTTTGCGGAGTCGTTCTGCTTCTTGTTCCCGTTGCTGTGCATCTTCGCGGAGTCGTTCTGCTTCTTGTTCGCGTCGTTGTGCTTCTGCCTCGCGTTGCTGCGCTGCCCTAAGCTGTTTCCGCAGAGAGTCAATTTCCGATGACATCTTCGAATGCTGAATGAAAGAGCTGGCTTTCAACCGTCGTTTAAGTCATTGTGACGCGAAAAGCCAGAAGAATACCACTCCAGTTGTCACAGCATTGTACGGAAAGCAGAATGCTTGAAAGCGCGTATGAAGTATGCGTGTCACGTGGTGTGAAAGCTACTAGTTAGGCGGGCTGCGACTGGTCATCGCATTACGCGTCGCGATGGTCATATGACAGGCCGACAGTGACAAATGCCTCGGCATGCGGGGAATCCATAACGCCGACATGGGGATGCTTTGACCCACAATGGAGATGGCTGGAGCCATCGCGAGACTTCGTGTGGAGGATCATAACCTCGCCTGGAGGAATTACCAAAGAGTTTCACCGAAGGGTTTCAGTGATGTTGCTACGCATGTCACGTCCAGCATTTTGGTACGAAAGCCCTCAATTTTCTTGTTGCACACTTCGCAACCGTTGTATCGAGACACCCAGAAAACTGCTGGGGGAAAACCACCCACCCAAGCTACCTCTGAGGCGAACCCCATCAGAGGGTTTCGAGGACTCCGTGACTCAGTGAGGCTCCCGCTATCATATAGGCCAACCAAGCATGCATCTAGCGACCATTTCGTATACAACATTGCTAGAAAGATAGGTTTACCTATGATGCGATATTCTGTCAAACACAAACCAAGCTGTAAGCCTAAAGGAATTGGAGCCTAAAGGAATTGGAGCCTAAAGGAATTGGAGCCTAAATTGCCGGATTCATCCGCCACGTTCGATTTGCTTCCACGTGTGACCCCACCATTAACGTGCCTGAGTTTCGTCGCAAAAGTCCAATCCGCTCTTTTCGAATCCTCCAGCATTTTATCAGGATAACATGCATCATACAAGTTCACAGCTGTAGCCACCAGGGCAAGGCGGATGTGGGTTAGTGTTCGTGCTGGGATTCCGCGACTTGAAGTTCGTAAGGATACTGCACGTGATTTTGCACTATGCTGAATAAAGATAAGGTCAGTCCACTACCAGTGGAACCAACGACCTCATCCAGCCTCTCGCAAAGAGTAAATGTTGGCTTGTATCTGGAGAGAAATATGGAGCAACAAGGTTGGTCAACTTAGAATGATCCCGTGTCCTCTGTTGAAATTTGCAGCCTGAAGGCATTGGAGCCTGAGCGCACGGGGGATGTAGATTGCTGAGCAGACAGATCACATGGCATTGAGCCCCACCACTTGCTAGTCTTCCGAACGAAACTATCCCCTCCAAATGAGTAATCTCATCAACCTCGCTCGCATTGCAAGCAGGACATCAGCAACCACCCACGTCTGTTTCCGAGCGACAATAATGACTTAGCCGTTGTACCCTAGTTTCTATTCTGCATCTTTCAGACCGCGAATTATTTTTATCGGGTCCCTTTCTCCCTCGCGCCGCGCGCCTTTATCTCATCCCATCGTCGCACTCTGATATTAAAGCGCAGGGCGTGCTCTGGACAACTCAACCTTTAGCTTTCGTACAAAGCAAAACAACTACATTATTGATCTTCGAACTGGCACAAGCCAACCCTACAGCCAAGGTAAATATCTGGACAAGCCTCTTCATCTATTCAACTGGCCGGTGCAGGTACTAATATTATATAGTTGATAGTGGCGTCCATCATTGTCGGATTTTTCTTCGCTTTGAGAAGAGCATTTGTGAGCAAGCAGGGCCTTCAGCACGGTTTATTGGCCGATCATGGCGGTCAGACATTTAAATTCCAGTCAACCTATGTATGTCTAACTTGTGTACTCAGACAGGTGACGATGCTCTTGCTGCACGTAAAGAGAAGATTTCGGGTTATCGTTTTCTTCCATCCACCGATAACAGGATCGTGCACTTTCAAGGCAAATATATTTTGATTGTCAACCAAGAAACCGGCGACCAGAAGACATTCGAAGAAAATATAGCCGACTCCACGCCATACACTGTTCCTGCCGGGTTTACTTGTTACATCAGAGACGCTACAGTATCGTTCGAACCGCAAAAGGATTAGAAACGATAGACGAAGAAGTTAGAGCGCTAAGGTGGGACAGTCCTGCAGGCAGAACGTCGTCGATACACACAGTACTTGCCCACATATGTCTAGGACGACATTGCATGTTGGAGCCCGAAGACATCAATCAGTTGGTATCCATCGTCGTGACCACACCAGATGGTAAACGACACATCCTGTCTGTAATCTTTTGGGAACAAAGCAGCCAAGCATCCTGTCGTCAACGATTCTGGTTCCTGGCTTCTCTCCCACGTCCACAGCCGGCTATTCTTGACGGCCGTTCTGAATGGCTCTGGCAATGTTGATATGCTGCTTGCTGGCACATTTGTGTACATATCCTTCATTTCTGTTGGTAAATTGTTAGCAGTACCTTCTACATATTCAAGTTTCTTCTTACCCCTGTTTTCCTTGGATGGTGATAATGAATCTGCTGCTGCCGGTTGTTCTTCTGTCTGATGGGATTGGCATTCCTCTTCAATGCGCGTCCGTTTTCTACGATTTACTAGATTATTCTGTGACACATCGTCATTTACCAACCTTGACCCTGTGAGTGGCAAATCCGTTTGTTGTGCTATCGATATAGTAGAAGTTAGCCTGGGTCTCAAAACGCAACACAGTTTTGTAACATACCTGCCACAGATGTGCTATGGCAGGTATTGTCTGAACTTATCTGCTGATCGATCGGTTCACCAGCGATCGGCGCTTGATTCTGCTCGGTACTGATAGGTCTTTGCTCACCTAAAGGGCTCTGGTTTGAATTCTGCCCATCCTCAGTGTCTGAGCTGAACTCCAGAGCGTAATATCCTAGCCACATCAGACTACTGCTTCTCTGAGCGCATAGAGCAATGCTCACTTCTTCTGAAATCGTTTGCTTCTTTAAGCTCTGCTTTTGCCGCAACCGCAACTTGAATCTCCTTGCGAAATACCCATCTATGAGGAAGAACTCTAACCTGTAGAAACTTCGCTATGTTGTCCACGAGATAATTGAACTCCATTTTGTGCATCTTAATTATGTCCAGTGGCGTATAAGACACTCCAATAAACAAGAAGGTTGTGCAATCCATAGCTCTCAATTTCTGCCATCGTGCTTCGTTTTTGTCGCGGTCTGGTTTCCCGTACACAACGTCGATGAATTTTCCTACTCTGGATTGAGCATTCAAGAGACCTGCGGAATCACCTGGCTGTATCAGGTGACGCGCGGTGTCCTCCAAGGCCTGATGGACTGCAAGCTGCGTCGATAGCCTTGAAACCTTTTCCCTCAAGGTGGCTGATGCCGAATCATCTAGACTTACATGCCACATGCGCTGGCTCATTGCATCAAGATCTTCAAACATCTGTTCGACTACAGACATTGCAAATATGATAACTGTGGCCGGTCATAGAATGTCTGTGTTGAGCAGGATGGTTCGTTTTGAAATTCTCAGTCGTGGGCGGGGATGCAGTATATAGCCAAGAGCGGGGCTGTGCAAAACTGAAGATTTCAATGTGGTCTCGTGATTGTATTTTTCGAAACTGGCATCTGTAGCCTGCATGAAAAGGCGCCCTTCCCCACTGTTTTGCTCGAATCTGGACTGAGCGAACCGATGAAGCCTTAACATTTTAGCTCAATGAGGATCTTATGCATCGAGGAATTACTCTCGATACGCCATAAACCCTGCCCTCCAACAGTATCCATGGCCCGAACACTATCACTGTCTCACATCAATGGGCTCCTTCCCCCACACTGCTGCATGATGAATCGGCCTCGCCAGCATCTCCCCCAACACCGTCTTGCAGATATGTGCTTCTCCCCGCGTTGTTTGCATACACCCTTGGACCTTCTTAATTATTCAATCGGCCACTGCATGATGCTGCAACCGTGGCCTGCTGGTGATCCCGAACGAAGAAGGATCCGCCTTCCTCAGCTCCCCGGCCGTTGTTGGTTTACAGGGGGCTGGTCTTTCGTTAACATGAAGTGAGAAAGAATCAATGAATTTAAAAGGGCTCGCAATTCCCCAGAAATCCGATCACACACCTCTGCAGTCTCCAAACTCGTCAATCATCTTCAAGCTTCTTACCGCTGATATATCTTGTCTATCACCTACTCCATATTATCTCCCATCACGCACATCAATCCACCTAAGTTCTCTGCGTTGATCATGGCTCCAGAGATGCCCCATCAAATGCGAACTCCCCCGCCGAATTACCCGAAGGAATCATCGGAGCCTGTTGCCACATCGACGATGAAGATGGGTTCATCGCAACCACCTGGCGGAGTTGCACATCCAGCACGTCCAGATCAGGGCGCTCCAGCGTTAGGTCAGGAACGACAAGTTACGTTGAGTGTAAGTTCCCCCTTCATGCGATATCAAACCCTAGACCACCATATTCCTATGGTGGTGCGGACGTGGCCATGTGTTAGCGCTCTGCAACGGCAGAATCAGGTCTTATGCGCCCTTGTGACGCGGGCCGAGAACGTTGTCGACCGTTGCAACGGAGTAACTTGGAACTGAAGCCGAACAATCACTCTCGTTCCTTCCTCAGCACGAATCTTTCAATAGACAGGAAAATCAACGCATCGCTGACAATAGTTTCCCAGGAGGCTGTTAGCTATCTTGACCAAGTCAAAGCCCAATTCGTCGATCAGCCGGATATCTATAATACGTTCATCTACATCTTGAAGGGTTACAAGAGTCAAGTGTGAGTCTTCTAGCTAATCATGCCGACATCATTATCATACTTTTATACTAACATAATGGCTACCTAGAATCGAGTTTCCTGGCCTCATCAGCCGTATATCCAAATTATTTGCTGAGCATCCCAACGTTATACAAGGATTTAATATATATTTGCCTCTCAGGTACCGAATTGAATGCGACTCTAGCAATGACCCTAATGCCATCTGCGCCACTGGTCATCCTGTCACAAGAAACGAATTAACTCCCATCACGCACATCAATCCACCTAAGTCCTCTGTGTTGAACAAGGCTCCAGAGAGATCCCATCAAATGCCGGCTACCCCGCCGAATACGCCGACGGGATCATCGGAGCCTGTTGTCACATCGGCGATACATGAGATCGGCGCGTCAACCAGCATGCTATCAGAGCAATTGGGCATAAGGACGAAGATGGGTCCATCGCAACCACCTGGTGGTGTTGCACATCCAGCATATTTAGCTCCGGGTGCTCTAGCGTTAAGTCAGAAACAACTAGAAGTAAGTATAAGTTTCCCCTTCATTGCGATATCAAACCCAACCCCCACCATGTTCCTGTGACAGAGATGGATAAAGTTTGTTGACCGTTTCAACGAATTAACTTGCAACTGAAGCCAAACATTCTCTTTCCTTCCTCGGCGCGAGTCTTGCAATAGACAGGAAAATCAACACATCACTAACAATAATTTCCCAGGAAGCTCGTAGCTATCTTAACCAAGTCAGAGCCCAATTCATCGATCAGCCGCATATCTATAATACGTTCCTCGATAACATGAATGACTACATGGATCAAGTGTGAGTCTTCTGGTCAACCATGCCGACTTCATTATGATCGCATTTTCATACTAACATAATGCCTAACCAGAATTGACATTCCTAGCGTCATCAACCGTACATCAGAATTGTTTGCTGGACATCCGAGCCTCGTACGAGGATTTAGTACATTATTGCCTCAGGGATACCAAATTGAATGCGGCGCTAACAGTGGTCCAAATACCATCTGCGCCACTGGCCATCCTGTCGCAAGAAGCGCATTAACGTCGACGAGAGCTGAACAAGGGGCCGGTATGAATGGTGTTGCGCCTCAGCAGCCAGATGCTGCAAAAGATGCTGAGTCATTTGACTTATCGACGATGATGGATCTATGGAGCACGAGCCTGCCGCTCCCTCAAATGCTCGCCATATTAATACAACCGCCAGAACTCACTCGGCAGAAAATAGAACTGTTCCCCCCCATCGTGGTACGGCTGTTGCAGCCTGAGGACATGCCAAACGTCTGGGCTATCGCGACGCTGCTCAGCAATGGCACAGATGTTACAGATCAGCTCGGGGGAGAACTCATTCAGTCTCCCATTGATGGAACCTTTTGTTTCTCTGGGCTGGCAATCTATGGACAAGGAAAATATCGCCTCAGGATATGCCTATATCAAATGGATTTCGACGCTTGTCCCAAAGGTACTGCTCAGGTCGGGTGTGTGGATAGCAATGATATCATTATAGCACCTCGACCTGACTTCGTGGCAATCTGTCGATCCATTGGGGATGTTACAACTGCTCAAGACTCTCAATGGGTCGCACAACCATTATTGTATCAAACAATGGATGCCAACACATGCATAGACGATTACACTGGTTACTTTCCAAATTTGAAAATCCATGCAAGTTCATCTGTTATAACTATGGAGCAGATCGAGTATTCGAAGTATATGGTATTTAAACCAGTTTCGGATTTCATACTGGAGGCTGCAAATTTGGAACATGGACTCTACAACTTCGGATATGGGTTGTTTCTGGATGAGGGCGGAGTATGGTTTGATGATGGGGAGATTGAACGGGCTGAAGGCCTAGATGAGTCAGTCTTGCTTGGTGATGATGGGGAACTGTACCGCAAAAGGACAGATGGTGTGTTTAACGGCTTATATGTCGGCTTGGAGAGAAGGGCGACGAGAGTAGAGAATGGCTTCAATAGCGTCATATGCATTGCGCATAATGTTTTGATTAACTGAGAGAAGAGTTCGAAATATGAGATACATGGCTGCAGTTTGATTATTTGTTGTTGAATGGAAGCCAGGCCTGGATGGCGAACCACTCCATCTGTGCAGTCGATGAGCGAAACCAACGATCTCCACCGATAATTCCGCAACAGTCACAACAATGGTCTCGTACCCAACCGCCGAACAGCTGCAACTTCAAAGACGAAGTCGATTGCAAGGATAACTCAGTGGATACCAGGTGTGGGTTCATTGAGACCATCGGGTGAGACCATCGGGTGGTGACCCTCAAGTTTGGGATGCCAGAATTACTGGAGGGATTAGATCCTTGACATCTTCAAATAGTCGTGGCTTGCCATGAAATGCCAGCGACAGTCTACGACTATCTATTTCTGGTTATAACTCTCAGAATTACAAGAGACATCACACCCCCTCTATGCCCAATAGGCTCTATCGCAACATGAGCAACGTACGGAAACGCCAAAGCCAGAGTGCATCTAGAAGGAGAAGCACTTTGACCAACAAGGCATATGAGTACGCGGAATTATACGGCGCAGATGTTGCCTTGGTCATCTATCAGAAAGGGCGCTATTATACTTACGTATCTCCTGGCAACCCATGTTTTCCACCATCCAAGAAAGAAATCGTAGGTTCTCTTCTGACTTCGATGACATTTTACTAAATAGTGGCAAGATGAATTCTTTTCCAATCCCTATAAATATGTTGCCACATGACGCCGACACGAAATGCCAACGGAAACGCAATCCAGAAGATCCAGAGCAAGTGGGAAGTAGAGAGTAGGGGTGCGCAGATACGAATATTGCCACGGCGCCAGGTAGACGGGATGAGGCCCTCACCATGACCGATGGTATCGATGACCTCTCCCCACGAAGTGGTCCAATGAACTCTTACCAGATATCACTGGGCCAACATTGCAGGTTCATGCAAATATGTTGCTATGGTTGGCTCTAGATAGTGCAAAAGATTAAAAATTTATGCCGTTCATAAGACAGGCTCTGAATCTTCGCCTGAATCAGGGCAGATCATCTCATTAAATTTAAGACTGCTCTCTGTTGAAATCTGCCTGAGAAGAGACTGCCAACGACGGAATGACATGTTCGCTGTGGCTAATGGTCAAAAATCGTAACCGACAGGAACAGCATGAGGGAGCGACGTTGGAATAAACATGGTGGTTAACCCCTGTCGATCGCGCCACCCCCGCGGGGCCACCCAATGATCCACCATCGGCGGACGACGAGCTCTCACCTCCACGTGGTGTCCGCTGGGAACTCTCAGAGAAACAGTTCAGCTGTCTTTGAGTGCCAGGAGGAGCTCAGCAACTCGATTATCCTCCTGTCAACAACGCGTCGACGCATCGAAATTCAAACCTCCAAACCTCACGAAACAACAAATATTACAGCCCCAGTATTCGAAGGGAGTGGTGCCCCTTCTATATACGCCCACGATAGAAAACGGATCTTGTCACTCCATTTTCTTGCCCA
>Ga0209512_1002091_pt1 | contig 22202 bp, 34 predicted proteins | sample frozenSSSSmetaG_FD_184142 | JGI IMG/M metagenome (GOLD analysis project Ga0209512, IMG submission 184142) | Glacier valley bacterial and archeal communities from Borup Fiord, Nunavut, Canada, to study Microbial Dark Matter (Phase II) -... | ecosystem: Environmental > Aquatic > Freshwater > Ice >...
ACTAAGGGCCTCGGTGACATGTACCAGTACATACGACAGCTTGACATGGGGTGGCGGCCGGCCGGCCGGCCAAAGCATCACGTTGGGCTAAGGCAGCCAAAAGAGGCCGCCCTGAATGGCCAACGACAGCCTTGCGCGGCCGAGCCGCCGAATACAGTATGTGCATCCCATGTGGCACGTGCTAAATTGCCTAGGCGCCGTTGGCAAGGTGGGGGCGCTGACGGGGCGCTGACGGCCCGCCTGAGCTTCCGCCCCTAAGGCCCTGTGGGGTGTTATGGGTCGGTGTCACTGGAGAGGCTGAAACTATACGGAGTATCGTACGAGAGCATTGATCGATGCTGAGTGATGATGTTGATGATGTGATTGTAAGGATCGGCATCCTGCCCACGAAGTATATACTCTCTGTCTTATGCCGTCAGGGTTCAGGGTTCAGGGTTCAGGGCTCGTCTAGATTATCCATTTTCGACATCCCCTGATCGCACATTTCAAGGTTGACATCGACCTAATATAACAATATCTAAGGTACCGCAAGGATTCGAGATGACTTTCGGGTTGCCTTACTAAGACAACGGAATGCGCCGCAGAACGTGGGTTGCCTCCTAGTCTATAGGGGCGTGCTTGAATCGGAGCCGCCCCTCCTGACCAGGCATACGGCGAAAGAGGGGTATGGCACCACTCGGCATAGTGTTGAACACAGTATTGGTGGACTGTGTGCACGGAAGCAAAATGTGATAAAGCATGTAGAATAGAATCTAGCTAAACTATCAAATCTATCTACTATTTATATGCCCAAATGGGCGCTGCCTATTCAGGCATCAGTCGGCTATTGGACTGGAAGGCAGGTGAATACTCTGCTCTGGTGTTCGGTGAATGCATGATGTGAGACATGCAGATGTGAGAACTGAATATCTCAACACATAGCGGCCATATTTACGCCCCTCATCAAGATGGTCATCAATTTAGACGTACGGTGATGCGCCCCTGCAGTAGTTTGCAGACCTTGCCAGGGCACGGATATTGGATCCTCTACATAGCCCAGAGTGTATTCTTAGCTCAAGACAATCCGATAAACCCCTCGACGCACCAGGCACCAAGCTGACAGCGGCGAGCGACGGTCAATAGCCCGGCAGGGATGCAGCGAGGGAGAATGTGATATCTCGGAGATTCAAGATGGAGTCTGCTGACTCCCTTGCGATTACGAAGATGTCGTTGAGCGTGAGAGGGACAGCCTCTCCTAAGTCCGTCTGGCGTCGGGATCCTCTTCATTTCTCGTTGTGGGGGCTCCTTGAAGGCTCTTCCATATCCCACCTGTGAATGTGCCGAGTCCTGTTGAGAACCTTCTGTGTGCCCTCGTTAACAGTCGGAGTGAGTACCTCCTGCAGATATCGTCACAAACACTCACAGAATGAATAGTTGAGGACCCTTTGGCAACAGTTCATGCGATGGCGGCCACGTCGATAGTTGCGGCGCTGCTGCTTGGTACCTTGGGCAATGGCTATGTGATAAAGGCGCCTCGAGGAACATTCGACAATGAAACATCCCTCGTCGGCGCGGATAGTCTCCCTGAACTCTTTCGACGAGACGGTGATCCCACCAGCTTCGCCTGGGTTCATCGTCTCGCGGCTATAGGAGACAGCTTCACAGCGGGCATTGGATCGGGGAACCAGTTGGGCGACGTCTTTCACGATTCCGACTCTTGGATGTGCTCTCGATACGATATGTCGTATCCGATGCTTGTGAACAACATGATAGGTCCATCCATCAATGAATTCCAGTTCCCGGCCTGTAGCGGAGACCGGTCGGTGCAAATTTATGACCAAGTCGACAAGTTGAACAGTGACCAGAACCTTGTCATTATGACGGCTGGGGGCAATGATCTTTGTTTGGTATGTCCGCCAAATCTTCATTGAGTCTTCTCATTTAAAATAATCATATACTTACAAAGGCGACAATTAGGCCGGGATGATTAAAAAGTGCGTTATGCTGCCGTATGAGGGGGAGGATACCTGTACTGCCGTGATTGATAAGGCTGAAGAGAATATCGATACGATACTCAAGCCGAACTTGAAGCAGATCCTCCAGCATCTTGGAAGCAAAATGGCCGCTGATGGCGTGGTCGTGTATAACGGCTATGCTCGATTCTTCAATGCGGAGAGCGAATCATGCGGGACCGACCAGCAGTGGGCTATGTCTCGCTGGCTGCCCAAATACTGGTTCAAAACGGCGTTAAAGCTTACCGTCGCGCGCAGGAATAGATTCAACGACCTAGTCGTCAAGATCAACCAAGCCATCCGGGATGTTATTGCAGACGTGTCCGATGAGGTCGACTACAAAATCGGTTTCGCAAACTGGGACCCCTGGCCGATCGACGGAGTAGAGGGGCAGATGTGTGACCCAGCGTCAACGGGTTTCTATCCAGACCCAAAGCAGCCCGATCTCCAGTTCTTCAAGCCTGATACTCACGTCACCAAATGGGAACATGACGAGCTGAAGAAGAGGGAAGAAGCGATCCGCGCCATGTACCCCGACGGCGAGCCTGACCCTGGGATCGACCAGAGCATTTATGACACCTTGCTATGGAAAACACCTGACCCGAGGGCCGAAGTGAAGCACAAGCTCGACCGTCGCGCTCCATCTCCCCCCGGATGCCCTGGAGACAGCGACTGGTTCGACCCAACACTCGGGCTAGGACTGCCAGACAGTTTTGGCAAGCTCTTCCACCCCAACGAACTCGGGCACAAGACCATTGCTTCTTTCGCGGTCGCTAAAGCGATCGACCTCCGCGCCAAGGTCCTGGGCGTGGAACCAGAGACGTGCGAGGTCACGGACGAGTTCAAGTGCTGGCAGAAGCAAGGTCGTAAGGGCTATGCGACGGCAGACCGGATGAACGAGAACTATAAAGACTTCTGCAATGACGTGAGTCAACCTGAGCACACTGTCGGCTGGAAGTGGGAGAAGACGTACCACCAGGGCACGCCCGATGAGCATAGCTTCTTACTGCAGCTGGGTGAGAACACCGCTGATTTCGACAAAAATGCGTGTCTTGAATCATATGAGCGCATCATCAACGGCTGCGATGGGAACGACCCGAACAACCCGATGAATTGGAAGTTCGGAGGCAGCTGGAGGAGGGACCAGTACACGTACGAGATCAACTTCAAGAGGGACAACAGGCCGTGGCCGATGATCACGTCGCCATACGGATCGTGCAAGGGAGATTATAAATTCTTCTATAGCCACTATGAATTGCGAGGTATGTAGTCACCATCGGCCTCCCTACCCTGCTCACATCCATCTAACGAGCGTCATTAGGTGCCGGCTTTGCCAGCTGGGACAACGGCCAGCCATCCATCCTGGATAAAATAAAAGGCTGCCTGGGATTGGGCGTTACCGCGTGGGACTTCACATACTTTGACAGCCCGGACAGCGACAAGATGGAGTGGCACCTAAAGTTCAACACGCCCATCTGGGTGAATGCTAGATGTTTTAAGAATAACAAGGTCGTCATGGGCGCGGGCGGGTTCACCAACGGCTGTAGCGGGTCTGATTGGTGAGCTGGGATGAGTATGCATGTAGTATGTAGTCCTTTATTGCCAATAGAAGAATATTTCGTGGCGTCAAGGGTAAACAGAAGTCAAGAAGTCCTGCAGGTGATGCAAGTGATTTGGCATTGAGATCCATTATTTTCCTTGTGAACCTCGCTCTGAAGTTTGCATTTCTGCTTTGGTTTTGTTACGCTTTTTTATTTTAGCATTAAGCTCGTCCACAACTTCACGCCTGAAGGACAAACCCTGGGTTGGGTTATCGTACTAGTGCTTTTGGATCTTGACATTTTTCGTCTTCCTCGATTGTCAATGCTTTCCTTGGAACTATTACAACTGTTATTCATGATGGCGCCGATGCTGGAAGAGTGAATTATGAGAAGCAAAGGTAATTCACCTTCAGGGCAATTGCCATATTGCGCCTGAAATATGTTTCCGTTTTGTTACTATAGTCCATATTTTTCAGTTGCTATCACCATACAAGTGCCTCCACGTCCAACCTCTGGGGCTGGCTTTGCCAGTCAAGAGTTGGTGTCGGCTCGATTTTGTCAACCTTGCCGCAGACAGCGTACTCTGCTCCTTCAGTCGAAAACACCCCTAATACGGGCTCTGAATTCTCTCATCTCCATCATCTGAACCCTGATCTCTCCAATCCTACGATCTCCGCTCCACCGCAACCGCTTCAATGACGGGATATGTCGACGGCGAGCTCACTACTCGGAGCCCAGCCAAGTTGGGCATCCATGCAAAAAGGGCAACTCGCCACATCCAAGCCGCACACGACATTTTTGGGAAGAAATTGGACGACTTCTATGGGCTTGCAAAGTCGGCCAACGAAGAAATTGCAAAGCCTGTCGCTCCAAGATAGCACCAAAGAGCGCACCGACGGTGATGGCAAAGATATGTCACTTGACGAAGCGGAAGTTGACGTTGGCTTGAGGTTAGAAACAGGCTGCAGATGATTTAGATTGAGAGACTCTAGAAGAAACTAGCACTTCAGGTGGTACAGCAGAAGAAGGTGAAGGGCGAGGAAGAGATGAAGATGAGCAATGAAACGAAAAAAATTGACAAACCAAAGAAGAAGCTGGCACAAGTGGTGAAAGTGTGCAAGAGCTCAACGGTTTTCCAAAGGACGCCAAATTGGGTAGTTCCTCGAGAAGATGGCGCGATCAATGCTGCACCGAGGCTGCGTTAAAATACGTGCCTGGGCTGGAGTGGCGGTTCAGGGCGCTGCGTGCTCGAAGCCCCCAGTACGATTGCTTCTTCGCGAACGTGGAATCGTCACAGCACTTGCTCCAGGAAAGAACCTTTTATTCTGCGACTGCTTCCCCTACATCACGTCACGTCGGCAAGAGCACCGTGACGAGCGGTCCTGGTACTGCCTGGGACGTCCTGCGCTGTTCTCCCTATCCGCTATGCCTGGTCTCCGGGCGCTTTTGCGACATTGCCCACGCAGCCCATCATGTACGATGTACGCCCCGAATATGGCGATTCTTGGTGCTCGACCGTCTACACGTGGGATGGCCGACTTGCTTCTCCCGTGCGGGCCGTCGCAGCACAGCGCCGAGAGCTTGCTACGATTTTCAAGAGATACAGCCACCCGCACATGCTGGAATGGGTTGGCGGCGAGGAGGCTCGGGACGCGCTCGAGCGAGCTGCATGTGCAGTGGAAAGGGAATCGATGTTGGCATTGCAGGAGATGGTGGAGTAGATTATATGATATCTACAAGCTTCGACTAGGTAAATGCAAACCATGTATTTATTAGTCTTCTTGCTCCAACTCGCCCTAGATTAGGAGATGAATTCCAGGAATATATATAGTGTCAAAATTCGAAGAAATAAAAACAATAGATCAAATTATGAACGAAAGAAAAGGAAAGGAATGGAACCGAAAATGAGGGTGTAGAAATCATACTTGACTTTATGACTCCGACTTTGGATTTCCCACCTTTCATTTCCCAAAAAGCGGGTAAAAACTCTCGCGGAACCATTCTTCTAATGGCTCATCCGGGGGAAGCCGGCTATGCAGGAACCAAAATCAAATCGCGGTGGGGGGAAATTTAGAGGAGCCCCTTCAACGAAACTTACCTGTTCTTAATGACGCTTAGGTCAAATGAGCTTCGAGATCATGGCATTCAGTAAACCACCATGGTCACCTGAAACATTCATAGTGGCATGCATTGTGTTTACAATTTCTAACGAGTGTGTAGATGTCAAGCATCGCAATATCGACTTCTCTGCGTCATCGGCCAACTTCAGAAGCAATCATCTGAACCATTGCCTTAAGATCGTCGCAACTTCCAATTATACGACCAATCTTTTGAACCCACCGGTGGCTGCAACCTCCTTCTGCAGGACGGCCATCTTCTTCTGGTCGCCGATCGGGTCCAGCGATTCACCTTGGAGCGGCCACTGCAAGAACTCGTTGGTGTAGTTCGGCTTGAAGTCATCCGGCAAGACACAAAGACGCTTTCCGTATTTCGTGACCTTGTTCCAATCGCGCTCCACGTTCTTCAGGTCCTTGGAGAAGTAGGCGTAGGAGCGTTCATAGATCTTACGATTGACTGGATCAGCCATCTCCGGCTTCATGTCAATGTAGGCGGCGTAAGAGCCAGCGGGGTCACGAAGAACGTCGTCGGTGGCGCGTTTAACGGCTCGCAGGAACTTCTGAATTCTGTCCTTGTTCTCGGCGAGGAAGGTGTCGTTTGCTTTACGTCATCCGAGATGTTAGCGAGCCCTTCTTGTCTAAAGTCAGGGGGTTGGGGCTAGTTAAATACCAATGTACAGAATGGAGCAGAAGCAGCAGCATCCCAATTCAGCGAGTTGGTCAATGCGAAGCATCTGGACATCGTCTCTTGGGCGTCCTTGGCTCGCAAGCCACTCCTCCAACTCGACCATCTGCACGTTCTCGAGGCCAATACCGGCGTCGACAGAGCCTTCGATGATAGCTTTGGAGACGTTCATGCCGCAGCGGACGGCAGTGTAGTCTTCTGGGGTCATGCCGTAGTGTTTGGTCAGCTCGTCGATTTGGATCTAGAGTGGAGGTTAGGTGCGGATTCAACGAGCGCGCGGGGTCGAAGGGGCTTTGGGGGAGAAAAGAAGAGGACGACTTACCTTGCCGAATTCTCCGACATAGCCAATGCGCTTTCCCTTCAAGGTGCGGAAATCCGTGGTGATGCCGCTAGACTTGAGATACAAGACGCCAGTGAATGGCTCATCGAGGAGAGATCCGATGGATGTGACCGGGAAGCCACGGGCTGCCGCCTGGCTTGTATTAGTTTTAGTTTTGTATAGATGGAGAGAAAGAACTGACAGCCAAGGTATGGATCATAGCTTTGAATCCCATATCGACTTTTCCACTTCCAATGATCTCGGTGACGTCTACGCTGATATCAACAACTGCAACGATACCAAGACCAAGATTGAGGAGACCTACCACTTGGGTCATTTGGCTCGAGTAGAGCCACTTTGATGCCCTCGTCGGCAAAGTATCCCTTCTTTTGGGCCAAGTAGACCGGAGCATGGTACGGCGTCGCATGCCTAGGAAACCATTAGTACCTAACGCATAACTCTAACAAAATCAAAAGAAGTCAAGAAATAAAGGAATCACCAGTTCATCAAGAACGTAATCTTGTCGGTCGACATATTGAAGCTATATTCTATGAGTTTCCAAGCAAAGAGGGAGAGGGAAAAGCATGTCCTTTCGCTAGAATTATCTAGATCAAGTTCGCAACGGTATAATCTCAGAACCAGCGCCAACATCAAAGCACCCTCACTTCACGACTCTTGGAAGAGAGGAAGAGAGGATGCCGAGATGTTGAGGCTGGACACCCGTCATGCGTTCTGATTATACGTTACCTCGATCGTGAGATGGCTTCATTGCAAAAGTGCCGATGCTTAGCATTTGCAACATACTGCTAGTGCTTCAGTGGTGATTTGAAGATGAAGATAGAGAAGTTGAAAGTTGAAGTTGAAAGTTGAAAGTTGAAAGTTGAAAGTTGAAAGTTGAAAGTTGGAAATTTGGAAATTTGGAAAATTTGGTGTCTTTGATGTGTAGCGGGGTAGCGAGCGGGGTTATATGGCCATATGCTGGTAAATGAATTGATGAAGACGATGACGTAACGGCAACAACGGCAAGGCCAACGGCAAAAGCCACAACCCCAGCGCTCAGTCCGGAAAGTTGTCGTTTTGTGGAGTGGAGCAATAACAGCAGACTGTGGATGAGGGGTTGAGGAGGATGAGGGGTTAAGGATGATAAGGAGGAGGAGGATAAGGGGGTTAAGGAGGATGAGGAGTTCTATAGCCACTGTAACTGTAGGAATAGATAGTGAATTAAAGCTATCTAATTAACTAAAAGTAAATACTACAAGTAAATACTAAATTAAACAGTAAATAATGCTACCTGAAGCTACAAAATAGCATCTATTTTCCCACAGACAATAACAATGTACACGGCTACACACGGCTACACGGCAGTGTGGACACAGCAGAATGATAACTTGCTTTGGGCTTAGCGCCAAGCATAAGCTCTCTAGTTGCGGCTTGTGCCGGCTCTGTCTTCGGAATCCGCGGAGAATTGGTGAATCCGAGGATCGGAGGGTTTGTTTGCGGAGGGGGAATCAGAATGTTACATGTATGATGATGTGTGATATCATATTTTGATTAAAGGACTTAATTTCATTGGCGATCGAAAGATGACTCAATTACGTAGGTGGATAGGTAGGTAGGTACCTAGGTATTCATTACGACAAACTACCCCCACCACTTGCTCGTTCCTATAAGACGATCACCCCTCCTCCCCTCCTCCCCCCTCCCCCCCCTTTTCTCTCATGAATCCTCTCCCGAACACAATCACACTCGTCTCAATTTCCAAATCAGCATTCAACTATCCACTGTTTGTATCTTCCCAACCACTGGCCAGTGACCGAATACGAATACTAATACCCATAAATCCAGCAATACCTTACGTTGCCTATATACAAAGTACTATTCGCTATCATGTTGGAAGTTGGAAGTGGGAAGTCATGTCACTTAGCAGCATGGGGTTAATTCCAAAGCATCAAGGTATCTTAATCAGCGTAAAGCTGTGAGCATGAACCGGTGTCCGTCCTCCAGCGCCCTCACACTCTATAATCCACCATCTGCCACTGTAATCTACAGTGGTAGGTGATATTATAGTGTGTGCTGGCACATGCTGGGTTCGTTCTGAGATTATACGGTTATAATGAACTTGATCTGGATAATTCCAGCGAAAGGATCATGCCTTCCTTCTTTTCCCCGCCAAACAGCACTGACATGCGACAGGTCGTGATCAATCATGTCTCCGCCTTCCGCCATGTTTGCCGAGCCAGCGTCTCCCGAGAGAACGGTCCAGATGAAGAAGGACTATGCCGTCAAGACGGCACCAATCTTCGACAACAAGGTGAAGACCAAGACCCTCGAGGAAATGGCCAACAAGTGGGACGCCGGCTTCACCTTCGCTCCCATCCGAGAGTCTCAGGTCTCGCGCGCCATGACCCGTCGCTACTTTCACGACTTGGACACCTACGCCGAGTCTGACATCGTCATCGTCGGGGCAGGCTCCTGCGGTCTCAGCGCCGCTTACATGCTTGGCAAAGCTCGCCCAGACTTGAAGATCGCCATTGTCGAGGCCTCCGTCTCTCCAGGCGGTGGAGCTTGGCTCGGCGGCCAGCTCTTCTCCGCCATGGTTATGCGAAAGCCTGCCGATGCCTTCCTGACTGATCTCGGTGTTCCATTCGATGATGAGGGTGATTTTGTCGTGGTGAAGCACGCTGTAAGCTCCCCAGACCATCAGCTTATTCGATACTTGTCAGTCACTGACGCGATCTTCTCAGGCACTGTTCACCTCAACCCTCCTCTCCAAAGTCCTTTCCTTCCCCAACATCAAGCTGTTCAACGCAACCTGCGTCGAAGACCTCATCACCCGCTCTCTCAACGACCCCGCCAACCCCTCGGCCGTCCAAATCGCCGGCGTCGTCACCAACTGGACCCTCGTGACCATGCACCACGACGACCAGTCATGCATGGATCCAAACACCATCAACGCCCCGGTCATCATCTCCACGACCGGCCACGACGGGCCATTTGGTGCCTTCAGTGTCAAGCGCCTCGTCTCTATGCAGCAGCTCGAGAAGCTCGGAGGCATGCGCGGCTTGGACATGAATACCGCCGAGGATGCGATCGTGAAGGGCACGAGGGAGATTGTTCCAGGACTGATCGTCGGAGGCATGGAGCTCAGTGAGGTGGATGGCGCTAACAGGATGGGACCAACCTTTGGTGCCATGGCGCTCAGCGGCGTCAAGGCTGCCGAGGAGGCTTTGCGCGTTTTCGATGAGAGGAAGAAGCAGTGCTCTGCTTAGGCGGCTCGAGAGAACTGCTCCGCGCATGTTGGTCCTTTTATGAACATCTGATGGCACGCTCTTTACACTTGCTGGTAGTGTCGAAAACCAGGCTGTGGCTGGGAAACAAGTGCTCCGGTTACAAGCAATGCTTTAGCCTCCAGGGCTGCGATGCGATACTGCTTAGCTCTACGTATGCGTCGAATAAAGAATGCAATATTGACCACCTCGCACGTGCTCTCTAGAAAAATTAAGCTGTTCTCACTACCATCCCTCTCCCAACAGAACCATGCCAGCTCAGCTGTTCATCATAGAGCGCTTTTCTCGGCTGTAAACAAATCATCAGCATCGACGCCCATACTATCCTTAAACGACTCACCTCACCTCGCAGCAACGTGTCCCTGAGCCAACGAGTATCATGAAGAGCCTACTGAATAGCGACCCGCGCTCGAAATAGGACATACCATAGTCACGGTCTCCAACCGATCGCACTAGTCCTCCCAAGTCTCCCACCTCCCACCTCCCACCGACCTCCCAAAACCCCGAGGCATCAGCACCTTGGAAGTTTCGACGGCGCGGCGACTACTCCGAGTGCACGCACGGCGCTCGCTCCTGCCGTCTTTTGCGCTCGGCACCTCAGGCCGGGGCGGGGGCGGGGTCTGTTTTCGTCGGGATGAGAGGGCGCGGGGCCGCGTTGCCGGTGCCCCGGCGGTCGGACTTCGTAGAGATCACGGCGGGATAGTGTGGCCTCCTTGACGGTCACGGGGATGCGAACAAAGCGGCTCGGCGACGTCGAGTTAGTCTGTTGAGAGGAGGCAGGAAGACTTGGAGCGGGGGCAGGGAAGGTGGGTTTTGGAGCTTGATCATGATGGAAGGTTTGTTTCTTGGAGGGAATTTATTTCTCTCACTTTCTCCCTTTAGGATGTCTCTTGAAATATATTCTAATGTCAAAATAAGTAAATACATGCACACAACACTGTAGTACTACCTCTCCGTATCCTTCGCTACTCTCCTCATGTCCCCAGCATCTTGCTCAGACATCAAATTCTACGCCTCCCCTCGTCCATCGCCGCTCAAGCGAACAAATCTCCAAAGTGAATTGTCAAAGGGATTCGCTCTCCCCAGCTAGCACCTTTCCAGATTTAATAGTCGACAGGCTCAGGAAGAGTGGCAGGGGTGTCCTTGCGGGGCTCATCAAGGATCAGATCCTCAAAGGTAGAGCTCCAGGCGGTCCTTGGGGTCAGGTTGTCCAGGTTCCACAGCTTGGCGACGAAGCCGAGGATGCTGGTGTGGGTGTAGACACGTCCGTTGTTGCGGCCGTGGGTCTCGATGGCGCCCTTGGGGAGCCAGTCGGACATGAGGACGGTTGGGACACGGATGCCCAGGCTGGTGAAATCGAAGGTGTTGGATTTCCCGTCAATCGCCTTCTCGGTGTATGTGAGGGAGTCGCCGGCAGGGACGTTGGTTGGTGGCACGACGTGGTCGGCGAAGCCTCCGTGCTCGTCGAAGGTCATGATGAAGAGGGTGTCTTTCCATTGTGGGCCGTTGCGGAGGGCCTCGTAGATCCTCTTGACGAACTTCTCGCCGTTGTACATGGAGGATGGAGGGTGGAATGAATCGAAGCTGCAGCACTCCGGGTTGATGTAGGTGAATTGAGGCAAGGTACCGTTGGCAGCGTCGGTCCAGAACGCATTGTTAAGCTTCTTAACGTTGACAGTGTTGCCCGAGGTAACAGTCCAATTGTAGAACATAGCATCTGGGGCGAAGGAGCTGTTGTAGTAGTTGGTCCAGGTGATGTTATTCTCAGACAGCTGCTGGAAGATAGAGCGCTGGGTTTGAGCATGCACATTGAATGAAGCATCATTCTTTCCGTGACCTGCAGAGGTACCCGAGGTGAGGTAGGCGCGGTTGGGGTTCGTTGGACCCGGGACGGCAGCAAACCAGCGGTCGAAGAGGACGAAGTTCTCTGCCATGGAGTTGAAGACAGGAATGTGCTCAGGGGTGTAGTAGTTGATAACTTCGGCCGTGGCCTTAAGATCCTCGTTCTTGTGGGCAATGCGTTGCTCCGTGACGAAACCATCCATGAGGGCCGGGGTTGTGTTGTCGGGATGGAACGTACCATAGACCTGCATGTTTCCACCACTCATGCTATGGTTTGGGTCATCAGGAGCCACGTTCAGGGCAGTGTTGGCGGCGCAAATCTGGGTGTTGTTGGTTGGATCTGTGACATTGACTGGATTGCAGTATTTGCGGTGAGCAAGACCATCAATCTTGTTATTATAGGTGAGACCACCAGCAAATGTGTCGAAGGAGCGGTTCTCGAGGACGAGGACGACGACGTTCTTGATCTTGTTCTTCCAGCTTTGGCTCTCTTCGCCGTTGTTGCCGTTTGAATCCCGGCCGTTGGAGCGACCTGGGAGGGCAGCAACAGTGGCCGAAAGGGCGAGAACGGAGGTGAGAAGTGAGACGTGCATCTTGAGATGTTTGGCGCCGATGATCTGCTATATTGAAGCTGATTAGACCTGAAGAAGGAAATCCCCAGTATGGGGGGGAAATTTATTGGTTTTATGCTCATATCCAAATCATGGTTCTCTCCCGTGAGAAAGCTCGTCGTTTGATATCCTTCCCTCCATGTGGAAGGCATCCGCATTAGCTTTTCTTGCCCACGCCACACGTGTTGTTGAGTAGTGGTGTAGAAGATAGCTTAGAATGGGATGAGGTTGCAGAATGCTTGTAGGGGTCATGTTCCAAGTCCAAGTCCAAGTCCAAGATGTCGAGGTGCATCCGATGAGATCATCGAAAACGTGTTCCTAATGGAAATAGATTTCCCACGTGTTTAAGGTGGCATAGCGCGTTGAGTGTAGGTCGTTGGGTCACTTAGTACAGAGATTCAGAGCTTCAGTATGCGATGTTCTCTTGTGGAGCCATCCTTCAATCATGGCCACCTCGTGGGCCTGGATTCCCGGGTTCCTGGATTCCTCGCATGCTCGTCAACACAACGGGCGGCAATGGCGGATGCTAATAGCAGAAGACTACCCACCCTAAGAAGACGAAGAAGGGGAGGAGTAAGAGGAACAGAAGTGAGGGGACAGGAAGGGTCGGATATCAACACGGAGATAGATTCCAATGAGGGGAGAGTAATTCTGCATGTATCATCCTTCCAGGACCAGGTTGTCCGCTTTGATATGTATAAGGCAGGTAGATAAGCAGATTGCAGGGACAAGTGATATAATAGAATATATAATAGAATATATAATATAGTACAGAGTAAGAGTATAGAGTAGTATATTCATTATTATAAATAGGATATGCATGCCTTCTCACTCAAGTTTATTGCGAAGCACGTGACAAGCTTCTTGGGTTCTTGGGGCCAAGCTATGACGATTGGCACATAATGGTACCTGGGACCTTGTACCTGACACACCTATCTAGGTACGATAGGTACAAGTACGTGTGTAAATGCTTCTTTGCTTGAGGATTACCAAGGATTATTTCCATTAAACTTACTAAGAAAAGAGCTAGTGCTTGTTTGTATTAAGCATTACCAAGAATCGGCTAGCGCACGGCCTCGGTCTTATACTTGTATACTTATATCCGCCACGGGGAGCGGAAGAACTCATGGCTTATTGCTCGACAACGTGGTCGGTGGATCTCGGTGAGTCTCCGCCGGTGCATAGCCATACATCCTCATAATCCGCATAATCCTCATACATCCATCCACCAATAGATCGTCACGCATTCGGAATGTGCCTGATTGCTTGTTATTTGCTTGTTCTCGGCCCTTCTTCTCTGCTCCTTCTCGAAAGAGCCGATGGATTATCATATGCATATGACGTAGTTGAACAAGTAAACACCAGAGCTCGGAGCTTCCATTTCCCATTTCCGATTTCTAGTTTCTAGTTTCTAACCTCGAATCTCTAGCCTCGAATGGGCCTGACTGTCAAATCACTTGAGACCGCTCCACGTGTCGCTGTGCTCGTCGTAATATCCTTGTAATATTATTTGATCCATTGGCCGACGCTTAGGAGGTTAGGAGGTTGGGACCTTGGTGGGTAGGGAGGGAAGAGGTTCGCATTTCGAGAGATACCATACCAAGCTTTACCAAGCCACCGTTGCCCAGACTTCGAAGACAGGGAGGGAGGGAGCAAGAAGAGTACAAAAAGGAGCACCGCCCAGCATGGCCAAGGCGGCGAAGGTCTCCGTAGCAGTCTTCCTTCCCAGCTCAAGCTTCAGAGACTCCTCCTAAGCTCCTCCTTTGACATCCAGCACCATGCGTTTCTCTACCGGAATCTCCACGGCGGCTCTGCTTGCTCTGGCTGCCGCTGCGCCAACCTCATCCTCAGCCTCGGTCGCGAACCCTACGGCCACTGACCCGGCCGCTGTCTATGCTGCCCAAGCTACAGCCAAGACCGAGAGTCCAACGAGCCATGTCAAGGGCAAGGTCTTCGACCGCTTCGTGTCAATCTGGTTCGAGAATACCGACTTTGAATCCGCTGCCGCCAAAGGTAAGCAGGCTTTAGCCATAATTCCATCTAGTCCTGCTTCTTAGTGATGCTCTAAGCTAATCCATCGAATTGAAGCAAACTTCAACTTCTTCGCACAGAAGGGCATTACTCTGGAGAACTACTACGCTGTCACGCATCCCAGTGAGCCCAACTACATGGCCGCTGTCGCCGGTGACTACTTCGGCTTGAACGGCGACCCATTCATCGCCGTGCCAGAGAATGTTTCCACCGTCGTGGATCTTCTCGAGGACAAGAAGATCAGCTGGGGTGTTTATCAAGAAGATATGCCATACAGTGGATTCCAAGGCTTCGCATGGGTCAATCAAAAAACTGGCAAGAACGACTATGTTCGCAAGCACAAGTAAGTTCCTCGACCACATGCCTCCCGAGCAAAAGGCTTACAGTCCAAAAGCCCAGCGGTCTTGTTTAACTCCGTTGCCAACGACGCGGACCGTCTCGCCAAGATCAAGAACCTCACCATGTTCCAGGAGGACTTGAAGGCCAACAAGCTGCCACAATGGATGTTCATCACACCAAACATGACCAGCGATGCTCACGACGCCCCCGTCGGCACAGCTGGTGCCTGGCTCCAAACCTTCCTCGAGCCTCTCCTCAATGACAAGAACTTCATGCAGAACACCATGGTCCTGATCACCTTCGACGAGAACGGCTCGTACCCTAAGCAGAACCGGGCCTTCTCTGTCCTTCTCGGTGACGCCATCCCCGCGAAGCTTGTCGGCACCACCGACTCCAACTTCTACAACCACTACTCCGAGATTGCCACCGTCGAGGCCAACTGGGACACCCACACCCTCGGCCGCTACGACGTCGGCGCCAACGTCTTCAGCAACGTCGCCGAGCACACGCACGACAAGCTGCGCAACTGGACAGGCACGCCAGCATTCTCAGACACCACCTTCAATGCCAGCTATCCTGGTATCTTCCACTCGACCACGTGGGCGCCGCAGCCAGTGCCCAACAGCTTGATCGAAGTCAACGGAAGAAGCGTCCTGCCGAAGATCAGGAAGCAATGGCTTTCCCAGCAGGCTCAGACGATGTACTGCGGACAGCTGGAAATCCCGACCGCGGCGAACCCGCCCAAGGGTACATGCCCCCGGGACGGCGAGCACGACGACTCTGCCCATAACTGAGTTGCATCCTTCCTCAGCCCTCTTGCAAATACGCGCTTCGCAAGTTATGTCCTCTAGTTAATTAGAAATGGCTCGTCTGGCGATGAAGGTTTTTTGTATCTACTTTAGTTTTTCCTCCTCCATCAGATTCCTGCCTTGCCTTGTATGACGTTGAAATATTGATTGGGCAGCATTGCGAGAATAGCCTTGAGATTGAAAAGCAGAGACAGCGCTGGCCTTTTGCTAAATAATGAATTGTTGATTCCCACTCGTGTAATGCGCATCTGAATTCGAATCTTACGCTTTGGCTGAGTTCTAGTCTTGAGCGTGTGAAGTGTTTCGAAGACACATTGGATGGTGTTGAAGACTGGCAAGGTCTACAAAAAAAATCATCTATTGAAGCTCGTTATGATGCTTCCGGGCAGGCTGTGGAGGTTCTTTTGTTACTGTAAGAGCATATTCTAACTCGTCACGATGCTGTGTCCTTTACAGTACCGTGCCCAAATCAAATGCCAACATATCATCCCGCGAAGCCAATGCCATTCGGCAAGAACCGCTGTCTTTCCAGTTTGGAAGACCGAGTCGCCCAGCTCAAAACCTCCATCGCACGAGAATGCCAGCCAGGTCGCACGCCAGGCGCATCGCCGTGCTCGCCTCGAGCAAATCTACCATTTTCGGACAATAGAAGATTTTTTCGCCGAGATGGCTCTGTTGGGCTTTCTTCGAGGCGAGGCATCATGGGTTCTTCCAACGGACTTAGGCCTGTGGGAAATGTCGATACCGCTCGTCGCTTTCTTAGGGATCTGTCGCTGTACTCCAACGGTGGCTGTATCGGCGCCTCTCCCCATACCATCGTGGCTCGACTTGTTGGATTGATAGTTAAGGGAAGGAGCTGAACAGCGCAGTATCCGGGGATGAACTTAGCATAGGTTACACTCAATCGTCTCGATTATGACGCTCGCTGAGGGGCTTGAACTTTCTGAAATGCCGCAGCGTGTTGCGAACAGGCTTATTGCTAGGCCCATGAAGCGTATTTCTGCTCGATGGCCAGTTTGGCATCCGAGACGGATTCGCAATCTTCGCAAAAGACGCCATGGAATCACAGATGCCTGCGAGAAAAGTATATCGCACCTTGTGTGCTGCGCTGATGGCCGATTTCTGGAAACGACTGCTGATGCCGGTCTTGCAGATGGACCAGATGGCGAGATCGGAGGTATCGTAGAAGGGGGTCCATTCGCTGCCGTTAGGGCTTTTGAAATAGAGGATGAGGATGGAGGTTGTAATGGAATGCTCAGTTGGCGAGATAGGAGAGTTTGCAGATCTACCTCCGCTATATCCGTTAGTCAATGACAAAAAAGACACGAAAGCTTGTAAAGGCCTTACCATAACAGCAACTGGTGCATTTGTCAAAGGCACAATATCAAGTGTCTTCTTTCCCATATCATGGTGGGCGTTGACGATGGCTGACATGCACATTCCCGAAAAGAATAACTGTACGTCAATTAGGCCAAGTTTGCTCTTGAACTGCGGATAGCATCTTATTTTCCGGCTTGCCTTTGAAAAATCTACTTGCAACTATACCTGCAAGGTAAATGGAAAAGAGTGATCAATCCCAACTGCTCTGACAATTCTAGCTCTACAATAGAGTCTAAATCTTGAGAAGATGAACGGCAAGACAAGAAAGAGGCCACCACTGACGGGCACAATCTCCCAACCATGATTTGGAATCTCCTTAACAGCCACTATGATGATCTCTCAAACAGTGGGTTGCGACAATCCAGCAATATGGTATGGTATAGATAAGTGACAAGGTATCAGATGGTCCAGGACGAAGGTATGATGGGTATGGATGGTCCTTTACGTTCTAGGTCCACATGCTCAACGGCATGAGATTAAGAGACAGAAAATGTACCGGAATCCGGGGCCCTGAAATGCGGGGAGTAGAAATTAAAACAAAGACAGAACCCACATGGCACGAAAAAGTCATGCTTGGTGTGAATGTTTACTGATGGACGTTTGTGACGTTTCTATGCAGAGTAGTCGAGAAGTTCGGACATCATCAGCTTAGCGTGAATGTTTGTTTACTAAATTACTTAGAGAAGGGGTTTATTTCTTCCAACCAAAAGACACAAACTATAGGTTGAAAATCTCCAGAAGCGAAAACGAAGGTGAACAACTTCCACTTCAGTATTTATTTTCGGTTTTGATGGTATATATAGTTTTTATGCATATATATTTTGTATTTCACGGTTGATTGAAATGACCTGTTTTTTAATTTAGGGGTATTGTGTCTCTTTTTAAAGGGCCAATTAGATACAATTAGCTTCAGCTTCTCAGCAGCACACACTCCAAATTCAAGGGTCTCACTAGTTTAACGTGGTTGTGATGCAATAGGGGACTGGTTGTGATGTAATAGGGGCCAGCGACGATAACAAACAATGCAAGCACGGCAATATACTCATTTAAGGGCTTCATTGGGTTTCTAAACATATAAACAAATAAAGTATTCATCCATTACCTGGCATATGCTATTGCATTCTCCCTTTTGTGTTGTACTCTCAAAGCCACTATTCCACGTCCTATTTCAACATGCAAATGTTCACGTTCTAGCAAGATAGTGCACGAGTGTTCTGTCTCGAAAGCCGTGTCAATAAAAAGAAGATGCTCGTTTCTATTCTTTTTCTTTCTAAATGTAGCTGCCTTGTTGTAATTTTCAAGTCACTCCTTCGCAATCATACTTTTATCTCCAACGCCTGTGAGATCACAATTATGTCAATATGCTTATCTCACGAGCTTTTCTTCGTAAACTGACATCAGATGACATATGCTTACACTCTCATTGCTTGAAATAGAGAGAGAAGCAGGGAAACGACACTAATAACACCATTGTGATTCATAACCATTCTCCCGGTCTACACGTTGCGGCAGCATCACCTATAACTACCACACCTCCAGTTCAGCTACTTCCACAATATTCATCATGTACAAGCTAAGATCAGTTCCACTCTGCTCTTCAAAGACCATCACTCGTTACTTCCAACCACGAAGTCTGCGGTTTTTATCTGCAGCTCCGCTTGAGAACATGCCTGCCATCAGCAACGCCGTCAAGAAGGATCACAAGGATATCAGAGCCTACTACAACAATATCATCAACGCAAAGGACAACGATGAGGCAACGCGCTGGCAGAACCAGTTCACCTGGGAGCTCGCGCGCCATGCCATTGCCGAGGAATTGGTGGTCTACCCATCCTTCATAAAGACCCTCGGCGAGCAGGGCAAGCAGATGTCCGACAAGGACCGCGCTGCGCATCAGACCGTGCGTTCTCACCTGCACACATGCCTACATTCGTGTCTCTTCACACAGCCACTGACACGCCACAGGTCAAAGAAGAGCTCAAGAAGTTCCAGAACCTCAGCGCGGGCTCTCCGGAATTCCTCCCCACCATCAAAGCCCTGATGTCGGACCTCTCGGAACACATGAGGGAGGAGGAGGAGCACGATCTGATTGCGCTGGATAGCGGCCTGAACGCCGCCGATGCAGAGGCCTTGGCTAAGACATTCGGCCGCACCAAGATGTTTGTGCCGAGCAGGAGCCACCCGTCGGTGCCTAGCAAGCCGCCGTTCGAGACGGTCGTCGGGCTGATGGCGGCGCCTATCGATCATTTGGCGGACTTGTTGAGGAAGTTCCCTGAGCAGACTGTGAGCCCGAATCCGAGCATGAGGTAGAGGAGTTGCGGACTCGAGAGGTGGCAGGGATGCAGTCTTCCATATTGTCATTAAGATAGTGTGTATTCGTCAACTAATTCATCAATGAGACAAAGCATTGCTTTATTGCAGCGCCTTCAAGGGCAGTTTGGTGGGTCCATTAGCAATTCTCATGTGGCATCTGGTCGGTGAAACTCTCCTGAATCATAGTGGAGAACTGCGAAACGAGAAAGGTGATGCCGCGATATTGAAATGCTTCGAGGTTTTAAGACTACAAATGTATGTGCGAAGTTTCTTAATTGCGGGAAAGGATGGGATTCTCAGATTCTCAGATTCTGAGATTCGCATCCCGATCCCATCGCCTCGGCAACGCGGCGCCATCTCCACATCGCACCAAAATCGAGGCCCCCACTCCGGCAATGCTTACTTCGACTTCTCAACTCTCAATCCCAACGGCACGCTTCCGTCGTAGAGCACTCTATTAAATCACCGAGTAATATTTAGACCTCTGAGCATTTGGAGACAATTTCGAACTTCAATGGCAGCAAAGTCATACTCTCACAGGGTATGCCGTCACAATCGATTCATTGCGAAGAATAGCAAAATGCGCGATGAGGTCATGTCGGTTCCAGCACCTGCGTACCTCCCAAGGGTTGTAAGACAGAGCAGATATCATCAGAGGAAGCCCGATCATCAATTTCATTACAGCGCCGTTCACGCCCTCGAATAATTCCATATGAATGATATAACACGTCTTACTTCGAGGATGAGGGGAGAAGAGAAGGGGATGAGGTCGGGTTCTGTGGGAAACGAGGTGGGAGGGGCGTGTCGGAGAGGGTGCTGCGGAAGAAAGTATTGCGCGGGTTTGGGTGTTGTTGATAAAAGATCTATGCTCATGTACAAGAAGCAAAGGGGGCAGGATGCACAGAGATGTTATGTATATTATGGCAACATGTAAGACAAAACGCGGGCATTGGCAATTGATTGGGAGATCATCTTGGGGGACAATTCGTAAACAGAACATCTGGCCAATTCAAAGCATAAATTCCGTCGAGCTAGGCGGATACACAGCAAGGAGCTTTGATGTTTTATTCACTAAGTCGACAATCTACATCTTGTTTGGATCTTGCAAAGGCACATACGACACGCCATAGAGCTTCTTCTTCTTCACGTCGCCGTTCTTGTCCTTGTCCACGAGCCAGATGTGTTGCCCAAAGCCGGTCAGGTCATCATCCACAGGGATAAACATCCTATTCTCCTCATTAGCACAGTGTCCAAGGTCAAGATCTCATCTCAAGCACGAGGCCCAATGGCCACATCAACGCACATACCTGCCCGGCCTCCTCAGCTGCTGAACCAGCTCCGGATGGATCTCCGCCGCCCCCGCGCCCACATGAATGGCATCCCAGCCCTTCTCATCCCACGTCGACTGCGCGCTCTCATCGCCCGCGATCTCCGGGTCCGAGAAGCCCTTCCTGCCATCCGCCGTCACAAACCTCACCGTGCCGTCGGCCAGCAGCCGCCTGCCCTCCTCGCTCTTGGCCATGTTCTCGCGGCCCAGATCCATCAGCGGCTGGATGTGCTCGATGCCGACGACCTTGCCGCCCGGCCCCGCCAGCTCCGCCATGCAATGCGTCAGGTAGCCGGAGCCGGAGCCGACGTCGAGCACGCGCATGGGCCGGCTCTCGGGGTAGCCCGTGACGGAGGACTGCACGGAGGGGAAGAGCGACTCGAGCGCCGAGGCGTGCATGTGCGGGGCGGAGATGGTGGCGCGCCAGCCGATCGGCTGCGGGCTGTCGATGTAGGCGTCGGTGACGTCTGGGCAGTACTGGCCGCGGTCGACCTGTGCCGTTCAGTTGTCAAGTCAGGCGCGGTGAGCTTGGAGATGCTTACCTTGAGCATGGCGTCCTTGACGCGCTGGGTCGTGATCAGGCCATTCTTCCACAGGTTGTTGACGAGGTCGGCGTTCGTCTTGCCGGTTGAGCGCCACGCCATGCTTGTTGCGAGGGTGGAGAGGAGGAATACGGGGTGTGTTATGAAGTTTCTGAGTCTTACAAGTGATGAGCGAATATTCATGGGTTCATGGGTTCATGAGGGTAGGATGGAGGGAGGAAGGGATCAGGGGATTGAAGATGTAGGTTTATTTGCTATATGTGGTGTGTTTATGTTTATGGATGGGATCATAGAGGTGACGTAAAGAGCATAAGGTGGCCGGATTGGGGAAGGTGCGGGGTAAAGTTGGATGAAAACATGGGTGGCTTTTAATATTATATTCAATTTTCTATTGGTTTTTGAAGGTTTAGCGAGATGTTAGTCTTAAACATATTACATAGTCACCCTATTTTAGAATTTCAGTTAGAGAATTAACACTTTATTACTAGTACATAGGATAAACTATACATAATGCGAAACGATATAAAAATCATAAGGGTAATTGCATCTCGCGCTAAACTTAAGGGCTTAATATCAAAAATGACTAGTTCTATCTACATATAAAACAGAATAAGCTAAGAGTTAACACAGGAGCAATTTATATGATTTCTAGATCTAAAATCTACAACAAATTCCTCTGCATAGCATTCTTCTCAAGTCTCACAAACATTTCTTTCTCGCAAGTTATCATTTTGCTTTCGCCTTCTCGATCATCTACCCCTCCTTAACTGCGTAGACTGCAATTTTGTAACTCGTTACGTCCCCTCATTTGTCCCTACCGTCATTCCTGCATCGTTATCAACGTTGAAGTTGAAAAGCCCTCCTGATTCTATGCGTGCCCCGCATTCTGACTCGAGAATGAGATCTGGCTTGACACCATCGACTAATTGCAAAGACCCACGATTGGTCGCTCGTAGGACAACTGCATATGATTAGTGCAACAGCTCGGTAGAGAGAGCATCTTCTTCATGTCGTAGAGAAATGCATCTTCATCTGACTTTAATTGGTGTTGTGTTTTTTTTTTGGGGG
>Ga0209512_1002093_pt1 | contig 22196 bp, 24 predicted proteins | sample frozenSSSSmetaG_FD_184142 | JGI IMG/M metagenome (GOLD analysis project Ga0209512, IMG submission 184142) | Glacier valley bacterial and archeal communities from Borup Fiord, Nunavut, Canada, to study Microbial Dark Matter (Phase II) -... | ecosystem: Environmental > Aquatic > Freshwater > Ice >...
AATCAAAATGGTCTCAAGCTAAATCTAGGAGAAAAAAATATCATTGTGACATAGATACTCTGTTTCAAAAATATATGTAATAACTGTTTTATAGTGGTTTAGCTATACCATATCTTGTCCAGTTTCGAAAGAAGTCTAATATCCATCAGCGTGAGCATCAGGGGTACTACCTGCCATCGCTACTTCAATATTTGGCATATTAAGTATGATTCGCTGACACTTCTCCAGGCGCGCTTGATTGCGGCAAGACATCATCTTGACTTATAAGTTTAGCACCGGCTTTACTATCTGCTTTAGGAAGTTTGGCAAGATTTGCATATTCTCTTAAGGTTCTGCAATATTTTGGATAGAGCTCGTATTTATTAGATGGGCTCCACAGGCAAGCTTTACGGACAAGTTGAAAATATTGAGGATATATTGACCCAAATACTATAATACACGCTACTAAATCTAATATAGGGGGCAAGCAATCACTCCCAATACTGCCTGTATCTTAAGTATATATTATTTAAAAATCAAGATCAGCATATGACTTGGAAGGTGTAAAGCCAGGGATCTGATCTTGCAAGATGGGCCTGAAGCTTGGGCGGGACTTTAAGATAGCATACCAACTATGTATGAAAGGCCATTTATCCCAGTTGATCTCACCAAAATAATCAAGTACCGATATATGACAACTAGCTGCAATGTCAGCTATGGTTATATTGTCTGATGCTATGAAACTACGGGTTTCAAGTAAATCGTTGAAGTAAGTTAAATCTCTAAGTAGATTTGCTCGTGCTGCCCTTATATGTTCTGTACGCGGTATACCAAAGCCCGTAGTTAACCTAATTATTTTTTCGTTGATCAAGCTTTGAGTTACTTGCTTGTGAAATATATCATTAAACCACCAAAATAGCCGCCTGATTTCAACTTTGGCAATGGTACTTTTGCTCATTAAGTGAAAGTTCGGATATTCATCATTTAAATATTCAATAATCGCATAGATACCTGGGATAACAAGCTCTTCATTTTCTTCCAATACCGGCAGTACAATGTTTGTTGGGTTAGAACTTAACGATTCCAAGCGCGGTTGACCATAATCTTCTTTTATTAAGCTAAAGGTAAGGTTAAGTTCTTTTAAAACAACACGCAACTGACGTGAGAGAGGACAAATTGGAAAATGATATAGTTTTCTCATATAAATATAATAGCAATCTCGCAAGGAATTTATAAACAAATAATAATATTTTAATTAATATTTACTGCCGCATTTTTGCTTTTATAATTTATGCGAAGCTTTTGCTATAATAGTATTTTGCTCATAAAAATTTCTTTAGAGAAAATATTAAAAAATAGAATTTGTGGTGGTCTATAAGCCGGATTCTGTATAATCTAAAAGACTATTTGCAGTTATTTATCTAGGATAAATGTTACCATTTACCTCAAGCTACCTACCCGGATGACATCTAGTTGGAGATGCCTAGGAAACACGAAGTCTCGGTCATCCCTATTTGGTATTGCTCCTGATGGGGTTTTCCATGCGCAAGCTGTTACCAGCTTACCGGTGCGCTCTTACCGCACCTTTTCACCCTTACCGTAAACGGCGGTTTATTTTCTGTGGCACTTTCCCTAAGAGCTATGCTCCCGCCGGCAGTTACCCGGCATCATATCTCCATGGAGTCCGGACTTTCCTCGAAAATTTTCATTCTCGCAACTGCACGACCACCGAATTTACAATATGCAGAAATTTAGCCCTTAGTCAATGGTTATTATCAACAAGTTTTATAGTTGAAGGTCAATTCATTTACCTAACTTAAGAATTTATGATTTTGTGCAGATCCATGTTATTGAAACCGTTCCTATAAATATTCAAACTTCCTTAATGTTACATTAGTTATTACTTGATTTTAATTAGTTTGTATATTAAGTTAACGCCTTGAAATAAACAAATATAATCTATGAAAATCAGACCTTAAGAGTCTCTAAAGATAAATCTTAAAAAACACCCCAAAATATTAAAGGAATTAGCGATCCTTACAAGGGATAACGTGAGCGCAGATAGCACTCGAATAAAAGAAAGTGCTTTTTATAAATTAATTGAAAATGCAAATATTTTAAAGGCTTCTGAGATAACCGGCTATTTGAATGCCTTCTTAACTCCTAAAGCAGTTTTACTTATTGCAGAAGTGGCTAGAACATTAACGTCACTAATAGAAGCCGATTTCAGCCTTAACCATCTAGGCAAGGAAGCTATAGCAATAGCTTATACCCTTGCTACTTCAAGTTCCATTTCCATAATCCATTTTGGAAGTAATAATTTGGGTAGTAACGCGTTTGCGGTTGCGAAAGGTTTCAGTAATTCATTGCCTACACACTCTTATCATGAATGATAACAAAATTTATGAGAACAGCCCGCAAGTTTGTAAAGTAATAGCAGAAATTTCCACATTACGTGTTTTTTCGCTTAGTAATAATAATTTAAATGTAGAAGATTTGGATGCATCAATTGACGAAATAGTTAAATCGCAAATTCATACTCTTGATATAAGTGAGATTAGATACATTTATGATGGCTCTAAGATTATGCAGAAAATTGCTAAATCACAAATACATACTCTTAGTATGAAAGGCAATCAACTCGGCCCGTACTACCTGAATATGGTTAAGTCACTTATAGGTTCTAAAGTAAAAAATCTCGATATATCAGGCAATATTATTGGAAATGATCTGTTACCAATAGCTAAGGAAATAGTTAAATGGCCAATACATACAGTTAATTTGAACCAAAATTATGCAGAAAGTGAGAATTATCCGTTAAGTGCAAAAGAACTAACAAAATCACCTTCATTACATAAGGTTAAAATGTTTGATAGAATGCAGCCTGAAGATCAAACTAAATCAGAAAAAATATTTGATCAAGCTAATACTCTTAGAAAAGAAGCTGTATTTATCGGTACAAATTGTTTTCTTGAAAATGATTATTTACCCAAAGATTTAGTTTGTAAGATCATCGGTGACGCACAGCCACTGTTAATTGAATATGATATGAATCATCGGCAAGAGTACAAATATCTTAAAACTTCTTATATTGAGAAAAGTTCTACTAGCGTAACCTATAATTAATTATTAGAAAATGCCCAGTTATTTTTCGAGTTAGCTTTTAAATAAGAATGACTTCAAAAGGCACCTGAGCATTTTAGTTAGAACATGAAACCAACGCCTGCTGAAATCACCAACGGATTGATTTTAACTTTTGAAGACACGCTATTGCCGCCTGTTATTGCTCCTTTATACTTTACCTTGGTTGTTCTCAAAAATTGTCTAACATCAATAGTAATCAATGTATCGTCTTTCGCGACGAAATCGACACCGATTTGCGCAACAGCACCATGGGTGTGATTTGCTTTGAATTCTTTGATTCTAGAAAACACATAAGCCCCGTGATAACCAGCTCCAACGTAAGGTCTCAACGCACCAAACGGTGCAATATGATATTGAGCTGTTAAAGTTAGCGGCACCATAAATAGATTTCTTCTTTTTGAATTAGTGCTCGCCGAACCGTTATAATTGTTAGCGATATTGCTTAAAGCGGTAGATTTTACGCCTAAAACATCAATACCGAGAGAAAGCTCAGCTGCCATATTATCATTAAAGAATATTGTTGTTGAAGTATCGCCCCCGTAACCATTGCCAATAAGAGGACCTACAGATACTGGGTTTGCGGATGTTGGAGTCGGAAGGTTTTTTTGCTTACCACTTGCAACGATTCCGTGAGCCCTTACTTTAAATAAAAGTCTCCCTTCATCTTCGTAATAATCTTCATCATAAACATTTGCAGCCCCGTGACTTGCAAGACTTGCTAAAGTTATTGATAAAAGTAAAATATTTTTTGTAAGTTTCATCATATTTATATTCTCTCAAAATCGTGTAAATTAATATCTATAATATATACATTGTTTCTTGTAATATCGGTGTTCTTGAGCTTACTTACAAACCTAAAATTCAAGATATTACTATGAGGTGTGATAATTATCACAACGAGTTGCCAGAAATATATTTGCCATGACTCTCTAAAATAGCTATATTCCATGTTATTAGAAAACACGAGTTTAAAAACCTTTGATGATCAAATTACATTTATACTTTATAGCTGTTACCTGGTTTATACTAAGCCTTGTTAGTAGCACGGCAAATGATATTATTTCAAAATATGTAGGCTTGCATCTGCATAGTAGCGAAGTTATTTTTTTCAGATTCCTTTTTGGAAGCATCACCTTACTACCCTTTATTATGTATTACGGTAAAGATACTCTAAAAACTAGCCACCCATATATCCATCTGATGAGGGGGGGATTATTATTTTTCGGGATGGCTGCCTGGACTTACGGTCTAACTATCGCGCACGTAACAACTGCAACAGTTGTTAGCTGGGCAATCCCGCTTTTCACACTGATCTTAGCTGCTTTTACTTTAAACGAAAATATTATCTGGCAACGATGGGTGGTCACTTTGGTGGGACTTATCGGTATAATAATTATATTAAATCCGAGCGCAGAAGATTTTAATCCAAATACTTTAATTTTTGTGGTCGCATCTATTGCTTTTGCCATACTCGATATTATAAACAAGAAATATGTTATCAAGGAATCAATGCTTTCAATGCTGTTTTATTCAGCACTGGTTACTGCAATATTATCGATCCCCATGACCATTATGTACTGGCAGACACCGACTTTAAAAGAACTGGGGCTGTTATTTATCCTTGGTGGCAGCGCTAATCTGATATTATTCTTCATCCTGAAGGCCTTTGCACTTGCTGACGTTACAGCTCTTGCGCCTTATAGATATTTAGAATTAATATTTTCAAGCATTGCTGCGTACTTTATATTTAATGAGATCCCTGCGAGAAACACCTTGATGGGAGCGCTTATTTTAATTCCTGCAACTCTATTTATAATTTATTCTGAAAAAAAAGTTATAAATCAAACAAGCGCTAGTTGATATAACTCATGAATAAAAAAAAATTAATTTTATCAAGTGGGATCGCTAATACTTTTGAGTGGTACGATTATGTACTGTTCGGTCACTTTGCACCTATAATCGGAGCGAAATTTTTTCCTGATTCTGACCCGAGCGCTTCACTGCTGCAAGCTTTCTTGGTGTTTGCTATCGGCTACTTGATGCGGCCAATTGGCGGAGTTTTTTTTGGCATAATCGGTGATAAGTTTGGCAGAAGATCAGCACTTAGTGCTGCTGTCATTTGTATGTCAGTCCCTACTGCTTGTATTGGGATTTTGCCGACTCACGATGATATCGGAATAACTGCAACAACGCTTATGATAGTTGTGCGGATGTTGCAAGGATTATCAATGGGCGGTGCTTTAACCGGTTCTGTATCTTTTATTATTGAACATACTGGCAAAAAACATCGTGGATTTATCGGCAGCATTCCAATGGCAAGCATATGCATCGGTATTTTGCTTGGATCACTAGTTTCATATGTTATAAAAAATATTCTTACACCCGAAGAATTCTATGATTGGGGCTGGAGATTGCCTTTCTTGATTGGTATATTTATCCTTTTTGTAGGGATTTATATCAGGAAACATACTCAAGAAACGCCACTATTTAAAGAGATGGTCGCAAAAGATAATGTACTGAAATCTCCTTTGAAAAATGTACTTGCCAATCATTGGTTTGATATGTTGGTATCGATATTTATAAACTCTACTGGATCGGTTATATTTTATTTGCAGACGATATATCTTACCACTTACCTTAAAACAAATCGCGGATTTGATGAATCAAATGTCGATATATTGGTGAATGCTTGCTACCTATTGATGGCATTTGTTGCGATAATTACCGGCTGGTTTTCTGATATCATCGGCAGGAGAAGAATATTTGTTATTTACAATATTGTAATTATCTTGGTCTTTGCTTCGGGACTGCTCAACATATTTGAAACAGGGAATTTCGCAAGCGTTGTAGCTGCCCAGGTGATACTAGCGATTATAGCAGCAAGCTACATTGGGCCTGAACCTGCTCTGCAAGCTGAATTTTATCCAACCAACATTAGAAATACCGCGTTGTCGGTCTCATATAACACGGCAACAAGCGTATTTGGTGGAACTACGCCGTTTGTAGTAGCCTATCTTGTACAAAAAACAAATATGGTAAGCTCAAGCATGTATTACGTGGTGGCTTGCGCGTTTTTAAGTCTAATTGCTTTATGCTTCTATAAAGATCGATCAGGGAAAGAAACTCTTTAACATTTGCACTATTACTAGTTTGAATTGACAATTTAACAATCAGTTGTAAATTAAATATTGTGACCTAAATCAATTCCTCGAGGGAAATCATGACTGCTCTTATTCAAAAAAAGTCTCAATTCCTATTAAAATTATTTTTGAGCGCATTTGTTTTAGCATTTACGCAGCAAGCTGTAGCCGGCGAATCATTAAGTAACGGCACACAACAGACGCCAGCAAACATACCAAAAATTGGTGAATGGAGCACGACTATCGCAAATTTTGAAATGATTGATTATACTATCGATGATTTCGAAATGAAAAATAGTGTACTTGAAGCTTTAGTGAAAAACAGTGGCAAAGACGTATGCACTTTTTTAGATGAAGATAAGAAAACTCTGCGTATGTTTAAATTATCTTATAGAGTTTCAATAAAGTTGAAAAAGGGTAAGAAGGCCCAAGAAGAAGATATTGTCCAGTACGGGTTGTTTAAAGCTTTAAATCCTGCCATGCAAGATAAAATAGATATAAAACTATCTCAAGTCATGCCTATACAGTTTAAAACCAATGATCCTTTGCTTGTAGTATTTGTGGTTAAAGATGAAACTTTCAACGCCCCTGCAATGCTATCAGACAAAGTTAAGTTGTTTAAAAAAGCACGTAATCACAAAAAGCATCTTCCAAATGATTAAGTCGCTGTAAAGGTCATCACGTAGATTTAGGGCGTAAGGTTTGACTTATGACCTCAAGACGTTAAGACTATATCAATCAAGTTATCTTTAAATCTAATTTAATTTGGAAATTTGAGAGTACTCATGAGGCTGATATCTCAAGCATTTACCATGAATATTTATTTTAAAAATTATAAAAAGATAAATTATTTATTTCTTTAATGGCTTAAGATGTTTATAATGCCGATTGAATTAAATAAATTTCTCGTCCTAAATGAAGAAACCAAAGTCTGTATTTCTCTCAGCTGTGCTTGGAAATATACTCGAGTATTACGATTTTACGGTATATTCAGTTTTTTCTGCAATTATAGGGCGTACCTTTTTTCCTGGTGAGTCTGAATTCATTCAAATACTTGCAAGCCTTGGTGTGTTTGCGGTAGGATTTGTAACACGCCCTATTGGCGGCATTGTGTTTGGCTATATAGGTGACAAATACGGTAGGCGCCTGTCGCTGATAATTTCGATGCTTGGGATGACAATACCAACTTTTACCATCGGGCTTATCCCCTCTTACGCTGATATCGGCTTCTACGCACCACTTACTTTAGTTATAATGCGTCTGATTCAGGGCTTATGTATTAGTGGAGAAGGTGCAGGGGCTGCTATATTTATTTTAGAGCATCATCAAAATTTAAGACCAGGCTTCACTGCAGGGCTTGTTCATGGCTCAAATATTGCAGGAACGCTTATTGCAACTTTCATTGGCATTATGATTGAGCAATATTTTCCGCATGTGTCGTTTGCCTGGAGATATGCGTTTCTACTTGGTGGATTTATGGGACTTGTCGGTTTTTACTTGAGGCTGCAAGTGTCAGAGACACCGATTTTCCAGATGCTTGCAGAACAGAAAAAAACTTTAAAGGCACCATTTACCCACGTGATTAAAACTGCTTGGCGCGCAATGTTTATAACATTTTGCGTTGGTATGGTAGCAAGTAGCGTATTGTACTTGGTGAAAACTTACGTAAATGTCTTCTATCATAATGTTATGCACCTTGATAACACCAGGGCGTTAATTTACTTATCTTATGCCTCGTTTATTTCAATGATCACTATGCCGCTATTTGGTGGTATTTCAGATATTGTCGGGAAATTTAAGATGATTGTTATTGCAAGTGTTGCAATCGTTGTGTTTGCAATGCCTACAATGATTTTAATGTCAGCTGAGCAGGTCTGGCAGCAGGTTCTTGCGCTAACTTGCCTTGGCGCTTTAGGTGGAGCGATCTCAGGAACTGCTTATATATTTATTATTTCCCTATTTAAACCTGAACAAAAATTCTCAGGCGTGGCATTTAGCTATAATTTCGGCATCGCGATGTTTGGCGGTACGTCCCCTATTATATCAAGATGGCTAGTTGAAAAAACCGGTTTGTTCTACGCGCCATCATTTTACATTATGTCAACTGCTACGCTTTTCTTGATAATAGTTTATCTGATGCGCAATCTCATTACAAAACTCCTTAACGATTAATCAGTCAACAATGAATGACGCAAGATTCGGTCTGCTTGCTGAATATGCAGCCATTTTAATTTATAGCTTGAAGTTATGTAGTATCTTACATCACCGTATGCGCAACTTTGGCGGTGAAGTAGATATTGTAGTAAGACGCGGGGGGGGGCTTATAGGATTTATTGAGGTAAAAGCACGGTCATCTGAGTTAGATGATAGGTTTGTCTCAATTCATCAACGAAAAAGAATTACGAGAGCCGCAGAAATCTTCTTAAAAAATAATCCAAAATATCAACAATTTAATGTAAGATTTGATTTGGTCGTTATAAGGCCCTACAAATTACCCATGATAATTAAAAATGCCTGGTGAAATATGAGCGACAATAAAACCTTAACTGCTGACTGGTTTAAAAACTTGCGGGATCAGATATGCAAATCTTACGAAGATATTGAAGAGGAGTTTGCAAAGCTAAAATCACTTGAGCCCAAAAAGTTCTCAAGAAAGTTGTGGACCAGAGAGGGTGGCGGTGGTGGTGAAATTTCACTTATGAGGGGCAATGTCTTTGAGAAAGTAGGTGTTAATATCTCAACTGTCCACGGTGAGTTTGCGCCTGAGTTCTCAAAAAGCATTCCTGGGACTGAAGAAAACCCATATTTTTTTGCAACTGGCATCTCGGTAGTTGCTCACATGCAATCACCACTAATACCTGCAGTACATTTCAACACCCGTTATATTGAAACCACCAAAAATTGGTTTGGTGGAGGTAGTGACTTAACCCCAATGTACGCAGATGATTCAGACACTGAGAAATTTCATGCCGCGCTTAAAAATGCATGTGACAAGCATGACCTTGATTTTTATCCGAAATTCAAAAAACAATGTGATGAGTATTTTTATTTAAAGCACCGCGATGAACCACGTGGAATCGGCGGCATTTTTTATGATTATTTCAATACCGGAAACTTCCAAAATGATTTTGAATTCACTAAAGACGTTGGCAGATCTTTCTTGAAAATTTATCCAGAACTCGTTAGAAACAAATTAATGCAGGAGTGGACACCGGAACAGCGTGAGCATCAGCTGCTCAAACGCGGGCGCTACGTTGAGTTTAATCTGTTATATGATCGGGGTACAACTTTTGGTCTTAAAACCGGTGGCAATGTTGAGGCTGTATTTATGTCACTTCCTCCAGAAGTGAAGTGGTTGTAGTTGCTATCGTAAGTATAAGACTTGTTGACTTACTGGTTATAAATTGCACTTTCAAAGTGATCGATTCTATAAATGATGATCATATGAATCCATCCAATCATTAATTGTTGGTACGACAGAAAAAATATCATCTTCTTTTATCTGGCCTGCAAGCATACTAATTTAAACTACTATCCTCTCCAATACAAGTAGTAGGCAGTACGTCTTCAGAATGTAAAATATCTTTGCAAGAATCTGAAAGTGACTGTTCTACTATCATAGTGATAGTATTTTTTGTGAAATTATCATTAAGTACGGCAAATAAGTGATCCCGAGCTATTTTTTTACATATACCTATTATCTTGAAAAAATTTTCAACATAATAATGTTTTGCACTACTTAATAGTTCTTGATAGATTTGCCGATTATCAATTAAAGGATCTTTATGAGAACCCTTATCGTACATTATGTGGTATAGCTTAAGCCACTTTAGGTGGAAGTAAAAATTTTCTTCAAAACTCTTGAGATGTTCAGTTTTATATTCTCTACCTGCTATATACTCAATCGCTTTCTGGCTAATTACTTTTAAAGTTATTTCCGTACTAGAATGATCTAAATATTTTCGCGCATCATTATTTTGAGAGTTATTAAGTTCTTTTTCCGTGAGAAGTGCATTTTTAACATCTTTTACACAAGCATTGTCAACCAACTTTTTGATCACTTTTTCAAATCCTGTTTGCGCAGCAAAATGAAACGCATTATAGCCGTGTGCATCAACGTCACTTAAAGAGTTTGGGTTTTTCTCAAGGATTATCTCACATAGCTCCGGGTGACCTTTAAGTATAGCTATATGTAAAAGTTTAGTGTTGATTGCGATTGAATGCATATTTTTGGGCACATCATCGATCAATGCTTTAAATATTTTCCAATGACAATCAGTAATATCATCCTTCTTTGCTATTAACTCCAAAGTCGTGTAACCGTAAGGTCTTATAGCGTAAATTTTTTCTGTCGTCATATTAGCTTTCAGCACCTCGCAAACCTCGAGCCGTCCGTTCTTAGCGGCTAGATCAAGCGGTAAATAGCCGTGATACGTATCATAGGTTACAGCATCCGGAAAGTTCTTAAGTATTTTTTGACATCTATGTGCGTCACCCTCTGCTGCTGCGTAATGTAAATCGGTATAGCTGTAAGCGTCTCGCGGTAACCTTGAATCACTAACACGGTACTCGCAACTAGTAACGCTTTCTTTATTGTGAGAAACTAAGCTACCCTCTTCTTTAGGAGAAAATTTAATATTTATTACCTCAATTGGCGGTGATGCTTTTCTTTTCATAGAGGCTTACTTAAATGCACGCGTTTAATCTCGTGGTTTTGAGATATAAGTATTTGTAATTATCAAGCATCATAGAGTGATCTTAAGCTGTTACTTAGTTTGAAAGCACAATTGAATTTCAAGTGCTAATTGCTTCATGTTTGCAAATTAAAATTAACATATAAGATATTACTCATAAAAAAATAAAAATTATGCCTGAAGTCCTTGAAATTTCTAACTACTAGAGTTATGTTGATTAAACAAATCAACTATAAGTGGTAATTATATGAAAGAAAAAGTCCATTACGAAGAATTGAGGCCGGCTTCAGCTAAAGCCTCTCTTGAAAAATTAAAACAAGATGGTTACTACGTTGTCGGTCTTGAAGTAACTGAGCCTGCACTTCAAGAATTAGTAGACGTAAATATTGATCCTCAGCATAGCGGTGAAAAGCGAACAGATACTTCTGCAATCGACTTTTCATATAAGAATTTCAAATCGGTGCTTGAGAAGACACAAGATAAACCTATAGCATTCGTAACTAGTAAAGCTGATTTAGATAGTATAGGTGCAATGGCGATATTAACTATGGCTTTAGAAGGAAGAACTGATGAGCTTAGTTTAACAGGCTTTGAAGGTAAAGTTAGTTTAATCAATAAATTTGACAACTATAAACTCGAAGAAAATCGACTAGAGAAAACTTTAGAACAAGCAATTAGAGATACTCGTATTCTCGGGGGTATAGATACGGCTGTAAAAGATTTCAAAATTTCAGTTTTAGAGAGAGTAAAACTTATAGAACAATTCTTAAAAACCGGAGAGCAACCTCCGAAATATGTTGCAGAGTATGGTACTACGATAGAACAAATCATTCAATCATGCGCGGATAAGACTACGACTATAGAGCTTCATGAAAAAGGGTTTACTGTTGTCGAATCTCCTCACATGAAAGCTTTTGATATGGGATACACTCAAAGCCCATTAGTTGTTGCATGTAATAAAAAATTTGATCCGCGCGAGACGGGTAAAACTCAAGTAAAGGTTACTATCGGTCAACATCCAAGCGCGCAACTTATTGATTTTAACGAATTAATTAAGGATTTAAACGCTAAGGAGCCATCATATGTGGAAAAGGTGAATCAGTGGGGTGGCAGCTCAACTATCATTGGAAGTCCTGTTAATACCGGCACTCTATTAGATTTGGAACAAATTACTGATATAGTCGGAGAGCATATGCCGGTTTCTGATCTTTAAAGTTCATTACCAACTAATTTAAGTACTTAAATAAATCAAAGGCATAGCATTTAAGTTTTTACTTTGAACTTAAGAGCTATGCCTAGTTTGAAATTACCGTAAAAATTATAAATCTTTAACTTTTGAAATATCTTATTAACTTTTTTTTCAAATATCATCTTTTACAGCAACCTTGCATATAAACCAGCCCACAATCGCTGAGATAACAGACGCAAGCAGTACACCTATCTTCATTTGATTCTCATACTGCACTGGCTCAAATGCTTGTAAGCCGATAAAAAGACTTAAGGTAAATCCTATTCCGCACAAGCAAGATAGTCCGAAATATAATAGATTATTTATCTTCTCATCTGATTTAACCAGTTTAAACTTAATTGTTGCTTGAATTGCTAAGTAAACTCCTAAGGGTTTGCCGATCAGCAGCCCTACAAAACTACCAATCGAGATTTTTGAATATAGGTCATCTAATGATAATTCAGAGAGAGGTAATTCACAGTTTACAAAGGCAAATAATGGTAATATGAAAAATGCAACCGAACCATGTAAATTAGTCTCTAGCTCTTTAACCATGGAGACTCGCTTGCTGGACCTTGTTATGCTATTTGGGATAAAAAACGCCAAAACCACTCCTGCGATAGTACCGTGAACTCCTGATTTAACCGTAAACAACCATAATAATAATCCTGCAAGATAATACGTCCAGGCATAGAGGACTTTAAAATAATTAAGCAATGCTAGAATGCTCAAAGGAATCAGGCATAGATATAATTGAATCAAATCAAGATTCGGAGTGTAAAATATCGCAAGCGCAAGGATCGCAAAAACATCATCAATAATTGATAGACCGATTAAAAAAACTTTAACACTTGAACTAATTCTATTCCCGAGGAAAGATACTATAGCAAGTACAAAAGCAGTATCAGTAGCTACAGGAATTGCCCACGCCATCCGCCCCGGTGGATAATCGTAATTAATTAATGAATAAAGGGCAGCAGGCACTACGAATCCACCAAGAGCTGCAAAGGCAGGAAGTAGTAGCCTCGTTTTCTCTTTAAACTCACCTTCAATAATTTGATATTTCATCTCAAGACCAAGAAGGAAGAAAAACATTGCCATCAGCCCGTCATTTACCCATTTTAACAACGGCTTACCTAAATGATAATCACCGATATTTATTGAGACCGGAATATTTATAAACAAGCGGTAGTATTCTAGCAGCACCCTATTATTACTAATGACTAATGCCAAGATCACGCTTGCAAACAGTAAATAAGAAGACAGGATTTCATGATTAATCTGAAATCTAGTGAATTTTTTCATACGCTAAATACTAAAAGTTGATTATATAATTTGATATAAACAAGTAGATTAGTTGCTTAGAGTATGGAAAAAAACATAATTTAGCTCTGCAAGCCTTAGATGAATGAAACTTGTGACCTTAATACGTCTTAAGATTATTTATCTTTCTTAAACTCTAGCCCCATATAATTATAAAATTCAGGGTTACTTTCCCATAATTCTCTGACTTTTATAAATAAAAATAGATGCACTCTAAAGCCGAACGATTTCTCCATTTCTAAGCGCGCGCAGGAGCCGATCTCCTTGATCATAGCGCCTGCTTTACCAAGGATCATCATTTTATGATTGGCACGTGAGACTACAATAATTTGATTGATCTTAACGGATCCATCCTTATTTTCCCCCCACATTTCTGTTTGCACAGTGAGGTTGTACGGGAGTTCTTCATGAAGTTTTAAAAAAAGCTGCTCTCTTGTAAGCTCTGCAGCAAGGAACCGTAAAGGTAGATTGGTAATGTCGTCTTCCTCAAATACCCAAGGGATGACTTTCGCAGATTGTTTGATATGAGAGGTTAATTTATCAATTCCTTTACCGGTAATAGCTGAAATCTCAAAGCTTAAAGAGTCAGGGAAAGTTTCCTTTAAATGCGCTCTTGTATTTTCAATCTCCTTGGAACTTAAATCAACTTTATTTAGCAACAGTACCGGATCTACTTTCAAGGATTTCAAACGCGAGAAAATTTGCTCGGTTAAATTATCTAGCTTCTTAGTGGAATCCATGATCAGCATGACGATGTCTGCACTGTTTAAACTCGACCACGCACACCTAACCATCGCACGCTCCAGCTGCTTTTTAGGTTCAAAAATACCAGGGGTATCAAACAGAATAATTTGTGTGTCATCAAGAGTTATAACGCCGGTAATGATTGAACGTGTGGTCTGCACCTTTGGTGTAACGATCGAAAGTTTCTGACCGATAAAATAATTAAGTAGTGATGATTTACCGGCATTGGGCTTGCCAATTATGCAAACTGAAACTGTTTTTTGCTCACCTGAATTAGAAGAAATTGTAGGGATTTTAATCACTGTTTTAAAGCCTCTAACATTTTTTTAGCCGCTTCTTTTTCAGCTGCTTTTATAGAATGACCAGATCCTGATTGTTTATAATCTTTTACTTTTACCTCTACTACGAAAAGTGGCGCGTGAGCAGAACCGCTCCTTGATATAACTTCATATATTGGCCTAAATGGTCCCATAGTTTGGACTAGTTCTTGCAGAGCGCTTTTGGCGTCACTAGTTGCAAGATCAGGGGCACTTAAATACTCATGCCATAATTCTTTGATAACGCGCGCAACTGTCATGATATCGCTATCAAGATAAATTGCTGCCATCACTGCTTCTACTGCGTTCTCAATGTTATTTGGATTATGCCTACCACCTGAGACTTCCTCACCATGGGTCATTATGATAGCCTCGCTTAAATTAATTTTAATGCCAATTTGGCAAAGCATATCCTTGCAGACTAAGTGAGATTTTATGGTAGCTAGTTTCCCTTCATTGTAGTTAGAGAAATTTTTATAAATTAACTCAGTGATTATAAAACCGATTACAGAGTCACCAAGTAGTTCTAAACGCTCATTATCAATAGTGACATCATCAGAACTTGCAACATGCTGACGCAGCGACGGATGACTCAAAGCTTGAATTAAAATTGACTGGTCTTTAAAATTATAACCTAAGGCATTTTGTAAAGCAGCGATTTTTTCCAAAGGAATAAATTGTTTATTAGTCATACATCAAAGACTGTAAATATTTGTAAACATTCTATTCCACCTTACGTTTGAGACCCAAGTCCATAATCTTGTAAATACTTGAGTGATGTTGCCACCATCTAACCATAAGAATTCTTTGGTAGAGAAAAGTATAAACTGACTTTTAGCAATAAAATTCTCAAAAGGTACAAAACCAAGATCAATTCTACTATCGTTGGATTCATCCCTATTATCACCTAAGAAGAAATATTTATCTTTTGGAACGTAGAAAGTTTCAGTGTTGCTGAACCGATGAGGTATATCATTATTTGCAAGCGTATAGGCATGATAGCTTACACCGTTTGGTAATGTCTCTTTGTATTTTTTATAACTATGATTATGTTCGCTAACAACTTCACCGGCTTCTTCGCGTTTGATCGGTTTATCATTTATGTATACTAAATCGTCTGTTAACTTGATTTTATCTCCTGGCATGCCGATAAGTCTTTTAATATAGCGCATATCCATTCGATGGGGCGGGCGGAAAATAACTATATCGCCGCGCTCTGGTTGAGTTGCAAGAATTCTATCCTTGAAAACCGGTGGGCTAAAAGGAAAAGAATGTTTACTGTAACCATAAGAATATTTCGTCGAGAATATATAATCACCCTCTAAAATAGTGTGCTTCATGGATCCGGTCGGGACAAAAAAAAGCTCAACCAGGAAAACTCTTATCACTAGCGCAAAAATTATAACATATAAAAGCGATAACCATTCGCTTACGGGTTTGTTGTCAGTGGTTGTATTGTCGTTCATTTATTTCTCACAAAAATTTGGCTCGAAAGAGATCTTTCAAAACTATAGTTAGATGTCACTTTTATTTTGCTGTATAATAACTTGCAACCGCATTTAAAGCTAGTTAATTATGAATATTAATCGCAAATTTAGCTCACCTAATCATTCTCAAAGACAGGGTAATATCGAGCTAGTTATTATCCATTTCACTGAAATTAACTTTGAAGATTCTCTAATGCGTCTTTGCCACCCCCAAGCAAAAGTCAGCGCCCACTATGTTATAAAAGCTGATGGTGAAATATTTAATTTAGTCGACGACTCGCGCGCTGCTTGGCATGCGGGCGAGAGCTTTTGGGGCAACAGAAACAAACTTAATGAGTATTCGGTAGGTATCGAGCTTGATAATGACGGCAAAAGTGATTTTCCTCAACAGCAAATGAATTCGTGCATATTGTTGTGTCAGCATTTAAAGACTATTTATAATATTAAAAAACAAAATTTTATCGGGCATTCTGAGACAGCCCCTAGCAGAAAGATCGATCCAGGAATTTTATTTGATTGGTCAAGTCTGTCAAAATTCGGATTGGGTCTTTGGTATAATGAGGCTGCTATAGAATTAAATCAGTCTCAGATATTAATAGAGACCGGGGCAGCAAGTGATGAAGTTTTAAATCTTCAAAATAATTTGAGTAAACTAGGTTATAAAATAGAATTCACCGGAATTTTCGATCTTCAAACTAATTATGTCGTTAGAGCTTTTCAAGCTCATTTCAACCCTAGGCTTTTGCAAAAATTAGGAATAGATTTTTACTGGTCGGACGATTCTAAATATTTTTGGGATGAGTCGTCTGAGCTCATATTAAAGGATCTTACATTAGAATTGCAAAATCTTGAAATCGACTAAATTATTTGACTTGTTATTTGTCTTAAGTTATATATTTAAATTTGAATTGGTTAATTTTTAATAACAGATAATTTTCACTAATGACCAAAGTACATAATAGCTCATTTTTTGGATTCGAACGATTTACCGGGTATCTTTACTCAGTATATTGTAGCACGTCTTACGCTTACCAACGTATTTATGGAAAATTTTACAATAATTTAATCAAAACTAATCTACCAAAGAGCTTTTTATGGATAACAATGTTAATGAGGGACTCAGAAGTTTAAAATCAAGTACGATTAACCGCCCCCTATTCTTCGTTATCTTAAAGCTAATATTCTTTTCTCTCTTTTCAGTTAATTCTTCTTACGCTAGCGCTAGCAATCATCTCAAAGTCAAAGTAATAGCAATGACTCAAATCGTTCAACATCCGTCTCTTGATCAGGCTAGAAAAGCTATATTAGATGAACTGAAAAATAATGGATTTGAGATAGGTAAAAATATCAAACTCATCGAGCAAAACGCTCAAGGTAATGTTGCAAATGCTGCCTTAATTGCTAAGAATTTTGTAAATCTTGCTCCTGACGCTATCGTTGCAATATCAACAATATCTGCGCAAAATCTGCTTGCTGCTTCAAAAGACAGTGACATACCGATTATTTTTTCCTCAGTTACAGATCCGCAAGGCGCAGGCCTTGTGCGTGACATAGATCAACCGATTGAGAAAATTACTGGAAGTATGGATTTTCCGCTGATTGATGAAGAAATCGAACTGATTCAAGCTTTAACTCCTAACGTCAAAACTATCGCATTATTATATAATTCAGGTGAGGCAAATTCTGTAAGAACAATTGAGCTTTTTAAAAAAGCAGCAATGACTAAATGGAAATTAGTTGAAGTTACTGTCGCAAGCAGTGCTGAGAGTATCAGCGGTCTTTCCTCTCTTATTGGCAAAGTTGACGCAGTTTATATACCTTCAGATAATACGGTGTTTAGCGCTATTCCAAAACTTGTACAAATATCTCGCAAAAACAAGTTGCCGATTTATTCAAGCGATCCTGATTCAGTAACCAAAGGATTTACCGCGTGCGTCGGCTACACTCAGTACAGCGTAGGACAGGCTGCCGGCAAGTTACTGGTAAGAACTCTGCGTGGTGAGCGTTCTTTGAAAATAACAAAACCTGAAAATCCTGAAATTTTTGTCAATGACGTTTCAGCAAATAAACTAGGTCTTAACGTCCCTGCTAATATTAACGGACGTAGACTTCAAACAGCTAAGGAGAAATAATTTAATATGAGTAACATAACTTTAAAAAGTCAAATAATAAGACAAATATTTAGCTGGACGCTAGGCCTTGCGCTCAGCGCTTTCACAAACACTGCTTATGCTTGCAAAACACTGATCTCGATCAATCAGTTTGTGAGCCACCCAGCACTTGATCAAGCAAAACTCGGGGTTGAAGAAGCTTTGAAAAACAGAGGGCTATATCCTGACAGCATCACAATTAAATTTGATAATGCTCAAGGTAATATCGCAACGAGTGCGCAAATTTCCAAGCATCAAGCCTCCCTGCAACCTGCTTTTATGGTTGCTATTGCAACGCCTGCTGCGCAAAATAATTTAAAAGCAGCTGAAAAAACATCAATAGTTGCTTTTGCTGCGGTTTCAAGCCCTGAAGATGCAGGACTTGCACAAGCTTCAAACATTATCGGAGTCACTGACTCACCCCCACTTGAGGAATTGATCGAGATAGTGTTGAAAATTCTTCCTCAAACAAAAACTATCGGTGTGGTATATAATGGCGGTGAAATAAACTCGGTTAAATTAGTTGAAAAATTAGAAAAATTGGCGAAAGGCAAAAATCTAAATGTTGAAAAAGCGCAAATCACAACTTCAACCAACATCAAGGCTGCTGCTCAAAAATTAATCAGCAAAGTTGATTTCATTTACTTGCCGCTTGATAATACCGTAGTTTCAGCTCTAAGCAATTTAGTTCAGGTTGCAACACTTGCAAATATTCCAGTCGTTGCAAATGATCCAAGTCTAGTAGATAGCGGTTTGCTTCTGGCACTCGGATCTGATTATTTTAAAAGCGGACAGCAGCTTGGAAACATGATTGCAGATAAAATTGAAGGCAAAGAGTTGCAGCAAAATATTCAAGTACCAAATGTACGCGAACTGAAAATAAATAAGACAGTGGCAGAAAAATTAAAAATTACCATTCCGCTCGAGCTTGAGAATTCAAGGTAAATGAATATGAATCAACTACAACTTCTAGGCTCCATTGAAATCGGTTTGATATTTGCACTCGTTGCAACCGGAGTCTATATAACTTTTAAGGTCATCGATTTTCCTGACCTTACTGTTGACGGCAGCTTCACGCTTGGTGCTGCAGTATCAGCTAGCATGATTTCATCTGGATTTGGTCCGGTGATTTCAACGCTGGCAGCAATGTGTGCAGGCTCTGTTGCAGGGAGCATTACCGGTTATCTTAACGTTAAATGGGATATTATGGGCCTGCTTGCAGGAATCCTGACTATGACTGCCCTTTACTCGATAAATTTAAGAATTATGGGCGTACCTAACATTGCAATCGTGGACGCGGAAACGATCTTTGGAGATTATAGCGTTATAACTATAATGGGAATTATAGTTGTTGTTGTGATTGCAATTATCAATAGATTTTTTGCTTCCAACTACGGGCTTGCAATTAGGGCTATAGGTATAAATCCCCGAGTCAGTAAAGCTTACGGCATTAATGTTGAGCGCATGAAAATAATTGCTTTGGCTCTTAGCAACGGAGTTGTTGCACTTTCTGGTAGCTTATTTGCGCAGTCGCAAGGATTTGCTGATATCTCGATGGGAACCGGAACCATAATAGTGGGTCTTGCTGCAGTTATTATTGGCGAAGCTGCAATTCACCCTAAAAATGTTTTAACAGGTTTAATCACTTGTGCTATCGGTTCAATTGTTTACCGTATTGTTATTGCATTTGCACTAAATGCTAATGATATCGGTTTGCAGGCTTCAGATTTAAACTTGATTACCGCAGCGATAGTGGCACTCACTATGATAGTGTCTAAATTAAAAAGATTTTAAAAAATGATTGAATTAAAAGATATCAATGTGATCTTTAACAAGGGTACTAAGCTCGAGAATCACGTTTTAAAAAATATTAATCTTAAAGTTTTAGATGGTCAATTTGTAACTATTATCGGCGGTAACGGTGCAGGCAAATCAACCCTGATGAATGTTCTAGCAGGAGATATTGCACCAACAAGCGGCAAGATTTTTATTGATAATGTGGAAGTCACAAATACGCAAGCGCACGCGCGCGCTGCACTTGTTGCTCGGGTGTTCCAAGACCCGATGATCGGAACATTTGCTGATCTCACATTAGAGGAAAATATGAGTGTGGCAGGTATGCGCGGTGCTAGCAGAGGGCTTACACCTGCTTTGAGTAAAGATTTAAAGATAAAGTTTCAAACTCATTTAAGTGAACTTGAGATTGATCTTGAGACCAGACTTAAAGACAAAGCGTCGTCGCTTTCAGGCGGGCAGCGGCAAGCCTTGAGCTTAGTTATGGCAACATTGCAGGAATCGAAAATCTTGTTGTTGGATGAACATACAAGCGCGCTTGACCCTAAAATCGGTCAAATAATTATGGATCTTACCGATAAAATTATAAAAAAACAGCGCTTAACAGCTCTAATGATTACACATAGTATGACCCAGGCCCTCGATTACGGCGATAGAACAATAATGATGTATCATGGTGAGATTGTGAGGGATATGATAGGAACTGAGCGCAAATCTCTTACTCCAAGTGATTTAATAAAATATTTTGATTTGTAAAAATGGATAACGGGTCACGCATCGAGAGATTAGAGCAAGAATTCTTTAATCGCCCGTGCCCTGGAGTTGCAAGAGATCTCCTTGGGCAAATATTAGTTTTTAAAAATTTCACAGGTATTATCACAGAGACAGAAAGTTACAGAGGCATCGATGATCCTGCTTCTCATGCTTTTCGAGGGGCTACGCCGCGTGCCGGTATTATGTTTGGCAAACCTGGAATCAGTTACGTTTACCTGATATACGGTATGTATTATTGTTTAAATTTTGTCACTGAGGAAGAAGGAAGCGCAAGCGCCGTACTCATTCGAGGCTTGAAGCTAATAACGCCAACTGCAAAATTACTTGATGGCCCTGGTAAACTTTGCCGCGAGCTCGGTATAAACAAATCTCACAATAATATTGACCTTACCTTAAGCGAAGATTTTTACGTTGCAAAAGGTGAGTCAGTGCGTGAATTTGACATAACCCCACGTATCGGCATCAAAGTCGGCCTTGATAAATTGTGGAGATTTGTTGCTAAAATATAAACATTGCTTGACCTACGACTCGTCTTCTTTTAATTATTAGTATGAAAATAGAGGTTATAAAAACAAACTTTACTTGACAACTATAGGTAAGGAATTAAATTTAAAGTAGGAATTCTATGATTAGGATCTCTTACTGCAATCTAAAATTAGCTAAATATGCACTTTAACATTGATACTTTTATTTTTATCAGTTTCTTGGTTATTAATCTAACAGTGGGATTATTTTATAGTCTTCGCATTGAAACCTTAAGAGAGTATGCCATAGGAGACAGAAATTTTTCTACAGCTACTATTGCAGCTACAATAGTAGCCACCTGGATAAGCGGCAGCTTTTTTACCGTACATATTTCTGAAACTTATAAAGCTGGATTATGGTATTTCGTTGTCGGTTTAGGTGATGTGTTTGTTCTTCTTGTAATCGGCTGCGTTTTTGGTCCTCGAATGAAGGAGTTCTTCGGAAGTCTCTCAGTAGCTGAAGTCATGGGTAACTTATATGGTAAAAGAATCAGAATTATCACTGCTATCGCATCGATCGCTCAAGCAATAGGCATTACAGCTATACAAATTAAGGTGTTCTCAACTATATTTAGTCATTTTTTACATTTTCCCAGCCTAGAGGCTACATTACTCAGTAGTTTCGTAGTTATAGCTAAAACAGTATAAAAAGGTCACGATATATGAGAGTGAAATAGGTCATCGATTGAACAATTAAAAGTCTTTCTTATGTGTTTAGCATGAGCCCATTTTTTCTCAATGGGATTGAGATCAGGTGAATAAGGAGGTAAGTAAAGCAAAGTATGACCGGAATCTTGTAACATCTTTTGCATGTCGCTACCCTTATGGAATGATGCATTATCCATAACAACTATGCTTTCTTTTGGAAGATTTGGAAGTAAGATCTGCTGAACCCAGC
>Ga0209512_1002101_pt1 | contig 22159 bp, 16 predicted proteins | sample frozenSSSSmetaG_FD_184142 | JGI IMG/M metagenome (GOLD analysis project Ga0209512, IMG submission 184142) | Glacier valley bacterial and archeal communities from Borup Fiord, Nunavut, Canada, to study Microbial Dark Matter (Phase II) -... | ecosystem: Environmental > Aquatic > Freshwater > Ice >...
TTAAAGCCTTTGTGTATAATCCCCTACCTCCTCTGTTAAGTTAAACCTTTACGCAAGAAACCTCCGTGAGTCTTGTACGTTTAAGACCTAGCGTTACAATTTAGTTCTCACATTATGCATGTCTTACATGTAGAGAACACAGAGAGGAATATTCACCTACTTTCAGTCTAATAGCTAACTAATGCCTATTTAGGTGAGAGCATATATAAATAGTAGATAGATTTGATAGTTTAGCTAGTCTCTATTCTACATGCTATTACAACATTCTCACTTTAACTCTTCCACTCGTGATCACCTATTTAACACAAAAGGCTTCTTAATAGATATATCTCTTAAATCTTAACTCTAGTTAATATTAATAGATTATAGTAACCTTAATTATAACTTAATAAGTAGCCTCCTTTAAAGTATATCTCTATTAAAGTATCTTTAACCCCCTTCCCCCCTATTTATATTATATAATATAATTTATAATAATACTATAGCTTAAGATAGACCTTAACTACCCCATTATAATATATATTAATAGACCTAATAAGCTAGCTATAATAAAGGCCTATAGTAATAAATTAACTCTTAATAATAACTTGCTATTATAGATGTAATAGACCTAAATAGGCATATTATATTAAATAACTATAGCTTTTAAAGCTACTAATTGCAAAGCTCCTATTTAAGAAGAGTAATCTAACTAAAATATAATAAGTATATCTTATAATCCTAGGATATAAAATACTCTTAAAGACCCTAGACCTAGCTATTAATAGTAAGGTCTATATTAAAGGCTAAGAAGCTCTCTTAAAGGTACTATTAATTATAGCTTAATAATATAAAGACTAGAGCTTAAATAAGGTTCTTAAGGAGATGTAGGGATTAAGAGCAATACTATAGCTAGTATAAGAAAATAGTACATATAATATCTAAAGCTTAGAGATATATATAATAAGATATAATAAGTTATTAAAACAATAAAGAGGTGAAGACTACGTAGCAGGCTAAATTTTATTAAGAGAATTCAGAAAGATTAAAAAAGCTACCTATAAAGTTAATCCCTAATAGAGTTTTAAGTCTAAGAAATAACGTTATACTCTAGAATTGATATAATAAAATTACATATTAAGTTTCCTCGAAGAGTAGAGCTAACAGTTATAAAATGGTCGTGTACGGCCAGCAGTGAAATCATTCCGCTATCTTTTCTAGGAACTCAGTGATTGTCTTGTCCATCCAACCCACATCCTGCTTGTTCATGCCAGAACCCGCCAAATGACCCCAGACAGAAGGTATAACCCTTAAAGTCGCACTCTTCATCATCCGTGATTCTCTTTCGCTAGCCCTCTAGTCAAAGTACTGATCCGTTTGGCAGGGCATCAGCAAAACGCGAGCCTGAATCTAGGACAGTGACTCCTCCAAGGACCCCGCACCAGAAGGGCGACAAAGCGTAACATCTCCCTTTTGCCACATTCGTAGCTTTATGAGCAGATCATCCGGAGCCCAGCCGTTGTAGTTTTTGCCAGTTGCATCTTGATCCCAGTCATGGAGCGTCTCATACCCCAGATCTTTGTATAGTTCTCTATCGAACCACTCGGCACTGGTTAACCACGCAGAGTAAGCCTTTCCAAATGCTTTTAAACCCTGCGGAGAGTCTCCACTTGCGACACGGCGGGATTCATCAGCATAGTCGATGGAATTTTCGAGCGCAGCGCGGGGTCCTTCTAAGAACTGATAATTGTGTCGACTTGTTTGAGCCGAGGAACAGACCACGACGGCGCTTGCCATAAACTCCGGATACATGGCTATCCAGTGATAGGTACATTGTCCGCCCATTGAGAAGCCGACCATGACATCGACGCCCTTGAGGCCCAAATGTTGAGTGATCAATTGATGCTGGGCTCGGACGCAGTCTCGATATTCGATCGACTTGGGGAAGCCTGGGGTATTTGACGGACTCGACGATTCCCCATTGCCAAAGAGAGCGATAGTGATGATCCTGTAATTGCGGAGTGCTCCATCTGAATAATTCCATGTGGATTGGAGCCTGCCTCGGAAGCAGGTAAACACTACAGCTACTTTCGAAGCCTCCGAGTTGAGGTCAAGGTAGGCAAGCCTAGCTTGTGGTATGGTTGTGCCGTCGAGGAATTTGAAGTTCGTAGGTAGACAGTATTGTCTTATCTGGGGCTCTGTTGGTGGCGACATCTCACTAGACTGTTGTCTTTGCGGTTGTGTGTCTTTGCTGCTGTTGTGTGAATATTGCTGCGGTTTGAGTGGACTCACAGGACGAATCGGGACTTTGGGATTTGACGCCTAGACAGTCGATTGACGGGCTAAATCTAGAGTATTCAATATGTTGTCATACCTCGCCTTTAACAGGATCACATTCCTCATCGGCGGACCCGACAGTCGGACGAGATTGATCGCTGTCGGGAGGCCCGCTGCGACTCCGAAGCCAGGCCAAGATCTTGAAGCTTGCGTGTCTCGTTACATTATAAATGCAAGGGATGAAAAGATAGGATGCAGGATGCCCTATGTAAACAGATACCTCTTTGCCGTCTACAATTTGAGAAATTTCGAGTCACTCATACCCATCGACGATTTGCCACAATACAATGTCTCCCAACGGACAAGCATTCCTTCTCGACCCAAAGGCGCGGGCTGGGCCGACGCGCTACCCGCACGCCCGCATCGCGCCTACTAGCGCCCACCGAACAATCTATGTCTCTGGGATGGCGAGCCGACGGCTAGACGGTACCTACGAAGGGATCACCCAAAAGCCAGACGGTACCTTCGACCTCGACATTCGCAAGCAAACGGCAGCCGTCCTCGAAAACATTGACGACATCATCAAAGGCGCTACAAATGGGGCGGGTGGCATTCACAATGTCATCGACGCCGTGGTTTATATACTCGACATGAAGACTCAATACGCCGGGATGAACGAGGAGTGGAACAAAGTCTTTGCGGATCGTGAAAGTGCTCCGGCGCGGGCAACTGTTGGCGTTAAGGAATTGCCGGATCCGCGGTTTATCGTCGAAGTAAAGGCTACGGCTGTTATTGAGATTTAGTCACCATGACGAGTACACTTGTTGAATATCTCACGGGCGGAAGAGTCAAAAGTGATAAATAGCATATGGAATAAAATCTATCTAAAACTACGGAATAGGCATCTCTCATATAGAGAGCCTCAAATAAAGAAGTGAAGACTATCAAACAGTGTTCTATGCATGGTGGCTTCCATGCATGAACACAAACAGAATCTTTAGGTGGCCGTTAGCTATTAGAAGTGAATGCCCGTATTCACGCAACACCCCCCCTTAATAGCTAACTCTGTGAATGTTGAGAAATTAAACAGTGTTAGTCCAATCCTTAAGGCTAAGTTGTTGAATAAATAAGGCATGCTTAACGGCTAGTAAAGGTTTAGTCATGCCGTTAGCTACCATTTAGGCCGTTAGGATGTAGGACAAGTGGATGGTTCCGTTCTCCACCTGTTAGCGTATGAAGTGATATTTAATATTAATATGCTTCGTGCGCTAGTGGTATTCTGGATTCTCAGCCAATGCTAGGCTACTTTAGTTGTCCCCATAAATGTGAGTAGGAACATGTTCTTTTCCATGGTATTGTAATTCCGTAAGGAGAGTCTAAAGCCATATAGCTTCTTTAGCTACATTTGTGAGGCCATAGTATTTAGACTCTGTACTTGAAAGAGCAATTGTGTGCTGTCTTAAGGATTTCTAGGTAATAGGGGCACTAAAGAGAAAGAAAACGTAGGCAGAAGTTGAGCTCTAAGTCTTAATATCCCTAGCCTAGTCTGCGTCCAAATAGCCCTAAAAAGCCCCGTGTTCCGTGTGCCCATTGTAGGTAATTCTAAGATCCTAAGTATACTTAAGATATCTAAGAACTCGCTTTGCAGCCCCTATATGGGCCGCGCTCAGATTAGTGGCAAATCGAGAGAGGAGAGAGACAGGAAAAGCTAGATCTAGTCTAGTCTATGTCATGGCGTACATTAAAGATCTAATGATGGATTAATATAGCCGTATATTTTCATAGGTAGCTTAGCTAGTGTTTTTAACAAGAGTTTTAAGAGCATTTGGTTCCATTAGTGTGCTCTTGCTAGCGGCGTTCTGCATTCTGAAGGTTTGTAAGACTTTGTTAATATAGGTAGTTTGAGTTAAATGAATCTTCTTGTTTGCTTAGTCTCTAATAATTTGCACACTAAGGAATAGCTTACATGGGCCTAGGTCTTTCATCTTAAACTTCATGCTCAACTAAGACTTAAGATTTGATAGTTCTATAGATGATGGACTAATGAGAAGGAAGTCATTAACGTGGGTAGTAACGTATATACGCAGGCCCTAGTGAAAATAGATGCATTCATCTAAGTGTAATGGGTGGTAATTGAGCTTTGTAAGCTTGGCCTATACATCTCTAGCCTAAAGGCGTGCAGATTGCTTTAATCCGTATAGCCCCTTTTTTAGTAGGTAGGCTAGGTCCCCCTTTTTAAATCTAACTAGCATTTCAACCTAGACAACTTCTTGCATATTCGATTGTAGAAAAGCGGTAACAGCGTCCATTTAGTTAATTTCCATGTCTTCATAGGCAGCTAGGGCGAATAGGATTTGAATTGCTATTGATTTAGCAACAGATGCGAAGGTTTGTTTATAATTAACTCTATATTCTTGTTCAAAACCCTTTGCAACCTAGTGAGCTTTATATTAAGTGATTTAGCCCTGCTCGTCTCTTTTAAGTGCATATACCCATTTGCCTCTAAGAACATGAATCCCCTTTAGAGGGATTAGCTCTGTCTAAGTCTCGTTTTAGACGAGAGAGTTGTATTCGTCTTACATAGCCTATATCCATTTCTCTAAATTAGGTCTAGCTAGTGCTCCCTTATAAGTTTGAGGGATTTAGGGATCCACTATGATGCTTGCAATGAACAGATTGATTTGCGTTATGATAAACTCTTAAGTTCTATCGTTAAAGTTAGCGTATTTTGCATATTAGTAGTTGTCTTTAAGACTGCTAGGGAGTTGGAGACGCTTTTTATTTAGATCTCTAGTCCTGTTTCTTACAGGACGAGAAGATGTAGCTGTAGGGATGACCTCCGGCTTTTGTTAAGCCTTAGATTAAGGCTTTCTCAATTCCCCTATATAGTCTCGTATTGTCTCGTGCTGTTAATCGTTGTTAAGCAATTAGTCATTAATTAGATCCTAATCATCGTTTTTAGGATCATCTCCAAATCCTCTAGGGACATTGAATTAGTCCTCTCTAGGGATGAGATCTAATTGTTAGATTCCGTTCTTAGTTTAGCCGTTTGTTTTACTCTCTATATAGTCGTCGTCCTCATTTTCATGAGATTTATGAGAGGATTCCCCCCCTGCGTGCACGACTAGAGTCTCATTGAAAAGATCATTAAATTGGATATCTTATAGGACATCGTTCTCATTAAAGACAATAGATGAGGCTTAGACGATGCCACGCTATTAATCATAAATCCTGTAAATGGAATTGCCTTCATATCTAACAAGGATTCCAGCTTTAGCTTAGGTCTTAAATTTAGCTCCACGTTGCCGTCTTTCCTTTAGGATATAGTAGTAGGCTTTGCAGCCAATTGTTTAGAGATGTGATAAATCTAGGACCGTAGGTTGACTGATATTAGTCGTCAATGCTTCAATAGGGGTCTTGTCTTAGAGACTTCGTGTAGCTGTCTAGTTTGTGAGATAGATGGCTGTTCTTATGAATTCCAGCTAGAGGTTTTTAAGATCTTCTTAATCTTCGTCATCGTTCTCATTTAGAGCATGGATGAGAGTTCGGCATTAGTCTAGGATCGTTCTGTTAGCTCTTTTAGCCACTCCATCCTACTTAGGGGTATATAGGACCGTAGTCTCAATTTGAATGCCTCTTTCTTTATAGAATTCCTTAAAGTCATTACCTCCATATTTAGTGCCATTGTTAAGGTGAAAACACTTTAGATATCGGCCGTATTAGGTATGTATTGCAGTTGTGAAATCTTTAATTTAAATCTTAGCATCCCCCTTCTTTAGAAACGTTAAGAGCCATTAGGCTCTTAATGCATCGTCCGTTTTAATCATGCACTAATTAGAGCCATCATGTCTAGTGGGGGTAATTGGACTAAGAAGATTAAAATGGATCTTGTTAAACGCATGTTTAGACTAGCTTTGCAGCTGTTTAGACTGTGTTCTCACTGCTTTTAAGATGATACACGGTTTGCATGCTAGTTTCTTAATTATTTACAGTCTGTATGTTAGTCCGTATTTTAGTCTGATTTTAATGCCCTTAGTTATTTAGGCTGTCTTGCGGACGTTCTTAAAGCTAATATGACTAAGACGTTAATGCTATACATTAATTGATTAAGCGGCTGCAATCATGGCGTGGCTAGTGAGAACAGTGTAGATTCTCATTGCTGAATGCAATGATTAGAATCTGCAAATCTCTTAATCATTATGAGAGTATCGAAGGGTCTCTGTCTTGCCATTAATATAGATGCCTTTTCTCTTAATAGTTGGTCTAGATAGGAGGTTGACTTTAAGACTTAGCATATGGAAGACATCTTTAAGAGTGACGGTGACAGTTGAATTGTTGGATTGGATAGCTGTAAGTGTAATAGATCTGTATCCTTTAGCCTAAGTATATGATCCTGCGGTTACAATAGTATTTGCAGGATTTGTATTTGTCTTGTATTCGTTGAACATGGTGCGGTCGTTGCACATATGATGACTTGCTCTAGTGTCAAGGATCTAATTAGAGTGTTTAAGGCCTTAAATATAGTGGGCTATTAATACATGAGGATTAGTATTAGTTCTTAACTAAGTATTCCCCTAATTGTTCAAGGATTTGTTCTCATTCCTTACGTTCCTCTATTAAATGAACTCCTCTTTCTTTTCTAGGTATTTAATATAGCAATTCAATTCTAGGTGGCCGTTCTTGTTGCAGTGGGTGCAATACTTGTCTAATTGTCCCCCTCTTTGCTAAGTATTCAGCCTCTTTTAAGAATTTAAATTGCTCTTGCCCTTCTGATATTAAGGGCGGTTCCCATAGAGGGATATACTAGTGCCGTTCTCATCCTAAACAGTGATGGCTCTATTCTCATTAAGGAGATCTGCCATCATCTTGTTAAGCTTGTCATCCTTTAATGGATCTTTTGTCGTATTAGTGTCTCTTAGGGAACTTCTCTGCCGTTTAGCCTAAGTGGGGAATGCTAGTGCAATCCACCTAAGGTATTTCATGATATAGTAGCTAATGGGGATCTTTAGACTAGTGTCGTTGATTTTGACTTTGATGTCTTTAAATAGTGCATTGAATGATGCAACGTCTCTTGTCTTCTTAAATGAGAGAGCTTCAAATTCAGCGACGCATTAGTCCATGAGAAAGAAGCCTTTCCCTTCATATTAATCCTTAAGCAGAGTCTAGGCAGTCGAGGCCTTATTAGTGGACTTTATGGTTCTCATGGCCTTAATACCACAGGTCTAATGCAAGATTATGTATGCTTTAGCATTGCCCTTCAGCCATTTCCCATATGCTAAGCTTGCTGAATAGGTGGTGTCTTTGGTGAGTGGCTCTTTGCTAGTGTCTTCGTCTAGGACATATTCGTAGACGTCTGCATTTATGAGTGCTTGCTTAACAAGGTTCCTCCATGTGGTGTAGTTGCCGCTATCCTTGAGCTTGTCGGATGCGGCCTAGTTGAGATTGGTTAAAGATTCAGTCATTTTGACTAGTGTCGATATCTCAGAGATGATGTGAGAATCGATGTTGTGTATGATATCTCAAATATGAGAATCTTTGGTGGGTTTTCTAGTGATAATTCTAGAGCTTCTCAAAGTGAGAGCAGATGCTCAAAGTGAGAACAGTGAGATGTATGTCTCTGTCTCAAATGAGGCTTTTGATGGTTTGTGCTGGTGATGCTGCCGGCTTCTCTTCTTTTGAGAGAGTTCTCACTTTTGTGAGAGTATATGATCACAATGTAGGTGACTGTTGCACCTGGGCTCATAACCTGTTGAATATCTCACGGGCGGAAGAGTCAAAAGTGATAAATAGCATATGGAATAAAATCTATCTAAAACTACGGAATAGGCATCTCTCATATAGAGAGCCTCAAATAAAGAAGTGAAGACTATCAAAAAGTGTTCCATGCATGGTGGCTTCCATGCATGAACACAAACAGAATCTTCGGGTGGCCGTCAGCTATTGGAAGTGAATGCCCGTATTCACGCAACAACACTACTACTAGCAATTTAAGTATGTACACAGGCAAGAACCATACAATACATACAATACATTTACATTTTATGTAGCTACATACCTCGGTAGCTTGCACTATAAAACTAGATCCGCCATGTGTTGGATCTTTTCCGACCGTTTATCAAATGCGGGCCTGGCCTCAGAGATAGCTTGGAGCGCGGGGTAATGTGTAGATAGGCGATAAGCGATTCTCCCCGGAAATGCTCCTGAGCCAAAGCCCGAGGGATCGTCAGTGACTTCACTTCCACAGTTACAGACTTACAGTATTATCAGTGCAGCGTGCTGACGGGTTGGGGTTAGCTAAACGACCTCCTGCCGCCCACCAACATGGCGTCGCCAATATCCAAAGGGCAAGCTCGGGCTTCATGCTCGCGATGCCATAAGAGGAAGAAGAGATGTGACCGGATCTTGCCCCAATGCGACAACTGTCGTCGAGCCTTTGTCAATTGCAGCTTCATAGAAGATGATCGCCAAGCAGCTTCATATCCTATCGCGTAAGTTAGTTGTTCTTGTGCTTCTTATGGTTCGCCGAGACTGAATTCGATGCACAGCTACGTGCGTAGCCTGGAGAGTCGAATCAAGGATCTGGAAAATAACATGGCTTCAACTCCTAAACTGCCTACCCCCATGACAAACCAAGAGCACAGCTTCAACGGCAGTGTCCAAGATACAACTCTCGATCATGACGATATCATCCTGCTTGATCAACCCGCAGTTGACTGCAACTCATTCGACATCAATGACACAGGTTGGGGCATACGGGGTACTCCCTCTGAGCACTCTTCAACCTACGCCCAACCAGACAGGGTGTTCTCTATGGATGTCGAACTGAAGAAGCTCTCCCTAGAGGCAGTGGCTGAGCGGCATCTTGGCTCGACCTCTGGAGTCTCGTTTGCGAAATTGACACAGACTGTGCTCCGACGTCTAAGTCCCGACAAGGCCGACTTTGTGTTCAGCAAACAGAATGATGCCGAAACTCAACAGGAACTGAATTTCGGCTCCATTTCTAACCTCCTGAACGGACCTATGTCTCTCAACCTCGGCGGTTCGATGCTATGTGATCCGATGCTTTTTGGCGATTTCCCTCTATTTAGCATTGCAGATACTGAAGATGAGCTTGTGCACCTCCTCATCCCGTCGGATGACCACAAAATCGATCGATTAGTAGGTTTTTACTTTGCGCATTCTCACACACTATATCCCATTATCCATCGCGCAGAATTCACCACCATGCTTCACTTCGTCCGTGAAAACCCGCAAGCCACATCTGGACAATCACCGTTATCCTTGTTTAGAATCTGGATGGTGTTGGCAATTGGATCGACTGCATATTGTTCGGTTTCGCTGGCCGACGAATCGGAGTCTATGCTGTACTACAGCAAGGCGATGATGTATTTCGAAGCATGTCTTGGCTACGGCGATATGGTATGTTAGGTTCTGTAACCTCAGAGGGCTAGAAGGTCACTAATGGATCGAGAACAGGCTGCGTTAGAAGTTATCATGCTGCAAGTGTCATACTCGTTCTTCAATCAGCTAGGCCCAAGTGAGAACCCCCGACTCACTGAAACGATACGGAGCGTGTGCTGATAATGTAGACACATGGTTTCTGGTCGGTCTCGCTGCTCGGATTGCATTGGGGATGGGTCTTCATGCATCGTCGACATACGAAGGATTGGACACAAATATAGCAGAGATGAGGAAACGACTTTTTTTTTCAGTCTACATGATGGATCGGTATGTTGATGGACTGCGAGCTATAACTTTCACGCTGACCGTATTCAGCGTTGTGTCAACCGCTTTGGGCCGACCATTTGCTCTACACGACGATGATATTGACGTTTCGGTAAGCCCCTGATGCTAAGAAGCGTCCCATAATAAGATCCTCGGACTTATACCAATATCTTAGCCCTTTTCTGACTGCGATGACGAAAACATCCATGCTGATGGCATACAACCCCGAAACTCCCTCGATCCCAGCCTCCTGTCAGTTCCGCTACATATCCTGGCATTAAGGAGGATTGCAAGCAAAATAGCGAGACTAGTCTACTCAAACCCACGGGCTGCAAGTCTGAAGATGGAAGAACGAGAGGAGATTGTCGGTTCCATTCACAAGGAACTCATCGAATGGCGTCGCAACATGCCCTTTCCCCTTCCTAGCGTCAACGCACACGTGCCACACTTGACGAGTAATTGGTACGACTTCAACTATTATACTCACTTGGCAATGTTATACCGGCCAACACCACTCCTCCCGACACTGGACCAGCGACGGATCATGATTCTCACAGACGCAGCCTCCATGTCTCTTCGGCAGGCCGCGAGTATGCATCGACAACAGCGGCTTGCATATAACTGGTTGAATCTCCTCACCATTTTTACAGCAACTTTGTCGCTCGTTTATGCCATCACAGCTCAACCAGACAATCTGCTTACGGTGTTGAAGGAGACAAAGGCAACCCAGGATCTCGAGCTAGCGATAGAGTTGTTTGATACGTTGGCAGCGAAGTTCTCGACAGCTAAGAAGGTCAGCAAAATGGTGAATGAAATTGTTAGGAAATATCGTGACATAGAGGGCTCTGAATAGGTCGGAGGGTTGGTAGAGTAGACACAGCTACTGACTGCGATCCCGAGTTGGGATCTGCGTTGAAGCGTCTGTATATGTTGTTAAGAGAGGAGTAAGGGTCTGGCAAAGCAGTGAGAATTTCCATTGAAATTTCAATTTGCTCATGAAGTGCAATGGTTGATATTGAAACCACTAAGTAACAGTTGTGTATATAATCTATCCTTTAGCTTGAAAACCACTCATCTTCTCATTCAAACAGTTTGTTGAGCACCTTGTCTACCTTACCTAGTTGACGAGGAACGTAAATGGCTTCGTAGTTGTCAATCTCGTCCTTTAGACCACCAAGGCCCAAATCGGCAGTCCCCGGCCGAACGTATTTCGTCTTGAAGATCAGCTTCCAGCCCAAGAAGGCTACGATGAAAAACCCAATCATGCCATAATCCAAGAAGAACCACATGACGGACCACCCGTCTTTCAGAAACAAGTCATACCCTCCAGCTAGGAGCATGAAAGTCGTGCCTCCCATTGCTAGATACGAGGTGTACGGCTGGAAGCGTCCTTTATACGGAAGACTATCTCGTGAGATGCCTTGTTTCTTTAGCGAGGAGTAGAAGTGACGATATGTAAGAGCTGTGAAGCCGTAATTGATCAACTGACAGCATGTGACAAGGTCGACGAGGTAGTTCATCACTGCTGGCGAGGAGCTGTTGACCTGCAGGAATGCGAGGAGGCAAAATGAAAGGGAGAAAAAGAGAGCCCAGAGAGGAACACCGCCTTTCGTACACCATGAGAAGAATCGAGGTGCATGGCCTTCCAGTGACATCCCGTGCAGGGTACGAGTCGCTGAGAATAGTAGACCATTGCCGGCACTAACGATGGATATGATGATGAGTGCATTAACCAGATGAGGGAGGCCGGAGATCTTTAGCCGTTCCATGGCGATGACATAAGGCCTGAGCTATTAGACTCTGTAGACAACGAAGTTGTCCTTTGTAGGAGGACTTACGATGCAGCACCTGTACCCGACCCAGAGATATTGCCTTCGAGAATGCCCAGCAGCGTCGGGTCGTTGTAGGGGACGACGATGCCCATGCAGAGAGCAGAGCCTACAAAGAAGACGAGGATGCGCCAGACAAAGGATCGATATGCCGGTGGTAGAACCTTTCGGGGGTTCTCAGTCTCGGCAGCCACCATTGAGATGTACTCTGGTCCACAGATCCTAGGGATGTCAGAAGTGACCATGGGATAAAGGGGGGGCTTTTGGGTTACGTACGAGAAACTGGCTTGATATACGCAGGACACGATACCCAGAAATCTGCCTGTTCCTCCAGGAGCAAGATGCTCAACAAATGCCCCAGGGTTGTCCCAGTACCGAAAGCCATAACGGTCGTGCAACGGGTTCCCACCAAGCATAGTGATGAAGGTGAAGAAGAATAATCCAATCATCAGGAAGACCTTGGATATCGAGAGATAGAACTCCGAAATTCCGAAATAGCGCACCGTGGCCACGTTGAGTACGACATAAAGGGCAATCGTTGCGACAATGATCGCCTCGACAGGAACCTTGTCTGTCCAAAATGTGATCATAATGTTCACGGCGACAATTTCGAAGGGTACCAAAAATGCCATGTTGAGAAAGAAGTTCCAGGCCATGGCAAAGCCTAGAGCTCCATCAACCCATTCACTACCGAAGCGGACGAAAGGGGACGGAATGGGTAGATATGTGACCATCTCGGCGAAGCATTCGTTGACTGCCCACATGACCAGTCCCCAGATCAAGAAAGCGATGAAGAGGCCAGCCGGACCACCTTTGGGGAGAGCAGAACCCATCTGTACGTAGAGGGCTAGAGTCCCTCGTCAGTATTGCGTTGGGCGAAGGATAAATTCCCATAACAAGGGAATCACAAGCTGTACTTGCAAGTACCGATAGCTCCACCAATTGCAAAGAGCTGCACCTCTTTTCCTCGCAGCTTGCGATGCAGGTGTTGCGATCCAGTACTAATATCGGTGACCATGCCCGTAGCATCATCGCTGGTGCTTGAGGCAGCGTCGTCGTCGACGGCCTTGGATGGCGGTCCTTTCTCGGGATATGGAGTGGCTGACATATTGCTTGGACCTTGACAATTTGAGGAATATGGGAGTGCGTTCCAATTAAACTACGAGAAGCAATGTCATGTTCCTATGATCTATCCTCCAGGCATGATTAGTTTAGAGATATAGACGCCTTTAAAACCTCGCAATTCGGTGAGAGTGCTAGGCACAACTATCATAGCATGGGTTTCATGAACATGATCGAGCTTGATAAGGAGATACAGGTAACTGTCGCAAGAGATAAGGCTGGCTATCGTACTGTCGGAGTAATGTCCGACGATTGAGTCCATAGCGCAACCGTGGCAACCTTATCCTTATTTCCATAAGGTAGGAGTCGGCCCCTCCGACAAGTGCCCACCCTCTATCTGGTCACATATTGTTGAATAGGTGATCACAAGCGGAAGAGTCAAAGTGAGAATATTGTAATAGCATAGAATAGAGTCTAGCTAAACTATGAAATCTATCTACTATTTATATGCTCTCTTGCCTAAATAGGCATCAGTCGGCTATTGGACTGAAGGTAGGTGAATATTCCTCTCTGTGTTCTCTGCATGTGAGACATGTATGAAGTGAGAACTGAATATCCCCGCGCAACACATATACCTGGTATCGTTGGATGATGGCGATGATGATGATGATGATTCATCGTATGCGTGAAGTTAGAATTCTCACTTCATGACATGCATGTCTCACATTGAAAAACATTCACCATCACTATATGCCAATAGCCGACTGATGCCTACTGTTGCCCATTGAGGCTAAAGGCATATATAATTAGATAGATTTCATAGCTAGACTAGACTTTATTCTACGTGCTTTCTCACTTTACCTTCCGCTCTCATATTGTGATCGACAGGTATAGGAATGTAACAGTGGCTTATGATGGTAGTACCTCTGAATTGAGTATGCTACATGTAGGCGATAGTGGTAGTTGTTCGTAAATGTCACGGATCTTGATGTACACAACTGGCTGGTACATTAAAAGGCTAGCTTTCGGGCTCTAGAATGCTCTCTTCCTTGAACAAATTGGATGCTATTTGGGCGTGAAATCGTTGATTGAAGTTCGTAGATGAGAATCGGGATTGAGCGTTTCTTTTGCTCTGTTGAAAGGGCATTCATTATTTATTTATTTCTAACACAAACATTGATCATTAACAAACAAAATCGAGATATCATATGGAGTAGCACTCTTTTATCTACCAACGACTATTGTTTAAAGCTGCCATTGGACAAATACTCCTCATACTGATAGTGAGGCTGAAACTCAGTGAATAGCGTCTCCTACGTTCCGCATTAGTATTTCCTTTAGCAAGACAGATGTAGAATGTTGCAAGGCTTACAGGGGTGCTCGCCATTCGAAAGTTGTAAGCGGCTTCCTCGTCACTCACGATATTCTTCTCATGTCCAGCCTTGTCAGCCAACAGCTGAACTTTACAACTCCTCTCCATCAAGCAGAATAAAAATGCTGCCTCGTCCACTGTCTCTCCCACAGTCAAGAGCCCATGATTCATGAGTATCACAGCTTTGCCATCTCCCAGACTCTCCGCAATTCTCTGCCCCTCGGATGCCTCATTCGCAATACCCCCATAGTCGGCGTACACTGAATGGGCTTTGTAGAAGTAGCACACGTCTTGGTTAATCATCTCTAGTGGCTTCTTGAAGGCCGACCAGGCCCGGCCGTGAACCGAGTGCGTGTGGCAGATGGCGTGGACATCCTTGCGGGAGCGATGCACTGCGCTGTGAATCTGGAAGCCGGCGGCGTTGATTGAGCCGGCTGTGTTTCCCCCTACCACTTCACCATCAACATTGACACAGATCATGTCGCTAGCCTTCAGCATCCCAAAGTGCACTCCCAAGGGATTGATCCAGAAACGATCTTCAAACTCTGGGTCTCGCACGCTGATGTGTCCTGATATGCCTTCCGCGTAGCCTTCGCGAGCAAAGACACGGAAAGCACCCGCCATGTGTTCCAGGTGCCATTGTCGCTTTGCGTCTGTCGACGGGAAGTTGGGAATGCCAGGAAGTGCCTTGCCTCCGTGGGCCATAGCAGCCATTGAGTCATCCTTGTTGAGTTTGCTGGACGGCTGAGGAAGAGGACAAGTCGCATGGGCCGAGGTTGCAGATGGTGTCATCTTGATTGTGCCTTTTAAGTTGTTGGTACGTTTGGAAGTTGGGAGAGTTGGAGAAGACTGGCTAGAGTAGTCAGAGTGTACGAAACAAAATGGATTTTTGGAGACGGCGGAATCTTCGTAGCTGGCTAACGGCGATCTTCACAGACCTTAAAATAAACTGATTATTATTCTAGCTGTCTGCCGAGTATCCATTCTTGTTACGCACTGTCTGCTTAGGCTTACATGTAGGCCTAACCGACGTCTACGGATTTATGTACGTACAGTACAGGTGATCAAAGATAAGAGATAGAGAGCTAATGTAGCTGGTGATGTTAGGCTTGCTGATCTTCTGGCTTCGGGGATCCCGATAACGAACGAAGAGGGGAAACCAGATAGACTCTCCGCTTACTTTACAACGTCTCTGCACTCTTTCTTGAAGAGCATTGATTTATAGAAGTCTTAATAGCAGACTCGAGAGAGAAACAAAGTAAGATCGTTGGAGTCAGTAATCAGTCATGTTTACAAGTATTACGCACCGTGGTAAGTTGCAATGAAACCTCCCGGTGGGCATTCATTTCTCATCCAGAAATCACAGCTGTCGAGGGATTGTCGCGCAACCCTGTACCTCTAGCAATTGTGCTGCTACTGTCTCAAGTCATCTACTATTTCGTCTACCAACCACTATGTGCATCTCCTTTGTGCAGAGTCCCGGGACCATGGTCTTTTGCGGCGACAAAGTGGCGGCTTGCGCTCGCTGATCACCGAGGAACAAGAACGCCATCAATACACTCGTTGCATGAGAAATACGGCACTGCAGTGCGGATCAGTCCATACGAAGTGTCTTTCTCATCTCTTTCAGCCCTGAAAACCATCTACGGTGCTGGTTCTGGTTGCGAGCGGTCCGACTTCTACCGAATGTTTGATGTCTACGGACGCCAAAACCTCTTTACTTTTGCCGGCGCCAAACAACACGCTGAGCGAAAGAAGTTGCTCGCCCACGCCTACTCGAAGAGTGTGATACTCTCACCGAATGCAATTGCGAAGCCCCTGATAGAGATGAATGTGAAGAACTATTTGGAGCTCCTTGACCGTGAGAAGAGTGTGGCCGAGGAGATCTTCCAGAGCTTGCATTGGTTCAGTCTTGACACCATCACTGGCTTCCTCTATGGTGAACAGCATGGGGGAACTCATGCCCTCAGGGAAAACGAGACTGACAGGACACTTCTCAACGACATTATTGACCCTAGTCGAAGAAAGCTGAGCTGGTACGCTGTCCACTTGAGAGACTACACAAAATGGCTCTACACGCGGACAGGAGTGATGGAGAAAATTGTCGGCCGCTTTGGATTGCTTCCCATGAAAAAGCCGGCAACTTATAGCGGCATTCGAGCACATGCATTACAGTCGTGGACCGGATATGAGACTACTGTGGCAGAAAAGGACCCCGACCGGGACTTGGCCATCGTGGATAAGTTATGGAGGAGCAGCAAGAATAGCAAAGGTCCTTCTCTCGACGGTCTCGACATAGCCTCTGAATTGGCCGATCACTTCCTCGCTGGCATTGATACGACAAGCGATACCGCAATGTTCGCCATCTGGGCTCTCTCTCGGCCACAGAACAGGATATACCAGGAGAAGCTGATCAATGAGGTTGATGGTATTCTAGACACAGATTGTAATGAGGATGGAAACCCCACGGCGGAAGCTTCGAGCAGGCTGCCCTACCTTGATGCAGTCCTCAAGGAGACACTTCGGCTGTATGCTCCTTTGCCTGCATCAGAGCCACGAACATTCTCGGTAGACACAATGATTGACGGCTATCTGATCCCAGCTGGGACGGTTGTGAGCATGTCACCATACACCCTCCACCGAAACCCGGAAGTGTTCCCAGAGCCCCTGAAGTTCAATCCGGAACGGTGGCTTGGTCACTGTGGTGATCTTACAGAAATGAAGAAGTGGTTCTGGGCATTTTCTAGTGGTGGCCGTATGTGTATTGGTATACAGTAAGTTGGCCAGAAAAGAACTAGACGCCAATAAACTAACAAAGCTTTTCTAGTCTTGCCATGGCGGAGATGACTACACTACTTGCTGCTATCTATCGAACGTACACAACAAGTGGTTACAAGCAGCAAGAGGGTGTGAGTCCGGGGATTACCAGTCGATTTGAGGTTTTCTATGATGAGACTTTGTCGAAGTTTGAGGTAAGTAGATGTCTCAAAGCTGCGTATAGATCTGTTGGCTCACTTTTTATTTCAGAAACACACATGTTGGATCAACTTTAGCAAACGAGGCAGTTGAAGTTGGGTATACGTGCAGGCTATAGAGTAAAGTAGGCACTGTATTCCTCAGTGGGATTAGGGCGAAGTAAAGGGTGAAGTAAGGTAAGGAAGATATGTAGCTTCATGAGTACTTATAATATATTAGTAGCAAAGAGCTAGTAAATGGAAAACATAGTAGTGTAATAAGTAGCAAGATGAGTGCCCCTTAGCTCCTCTAATAGTGGACACCCTACTACACCTGTTTAGAAAGGAGACCTTAACAGACTTATTATTAATCACAATTGTACAAGCAGAAGTAAATATAAGAAAATAGCATCTAGAATTAAGTCTAGTCTAGCTATGAAACTATCTAATTATATATACCTCTAGCTTTAATTGATTATAGAGGGATTAAAGGAAGTGAATTATGTAAATCATGTGGCATATATAACTAGTGCACTTTAGGTTTAGTACTATAAGGTCTAGATGAGTCCCCTACAACGCCATCTATCTACTCTTTAACCTGCAATTCAATCGCTGCGATTCTGCGCTGAGTGAATTAAGACAACACAACACAACACAACACAACACAACAATTCAGCCTTATGACCACCAACACCACCACTGTTTCTAGCCGCAAACGCCGCCGCCCGGCGGTTGTCTGCACTGAGTGTCGCCGCCGCAAGATCGCCTGTGATCTAAATGCGCCTTGCGCCCAATGCATGCAGCACAACTCAGCTTGTACTTACGATACACCTGATCATGAGCTAAGAGCTGGGCGGAGGACGCGGGCAGCGGCAGCCCTTGCACCCCACTGCAACAGCAACTCCGATACCACCGTTCCAGAAGCCGCGCCGTTGTCGACCGCCTCTAACCCAAAGACCTCGGCGTTTTTCCAGCCGTCCGTAGGCATCTGTGGCAACTCCGCCCTACGTCCTGCCTATGCCATCGGTAGCGGAGGCGTCAACGGCATCCAGGCGGCACCTTCGGACCTCCAACAGAGCGTGGCCGGGCCAACTGTTAACGGAACTAATCTCCCAAATTTAAGTGCCGGTTCTGACGTTCCTGCTGCAGCTGTGCTGACATACGATCTCGGGCCAGACGGCAGGGCCAACACTTCGGTCGAGACTGCCAGCTCTCCTTCCGCCGTTGTCGCTCACACCCGCCACCGTTTAAATGGTCGCTTTGATAAATCGAGACTCTTTGGACAGAGTCATTGGATGACTAGTCTTTTGAATGTAAGAATCTTGCGAGAACTCTCTTTCCCCGCCGGACTCTCCTAGTTTGGTCCCCGTGCATAGAGGACTAAGCTGATTGCCCACAAATTTGAAGAGACATGCAAGTTAAATAGCGCAGTCCTCTTCGACAAGAGCTCTGGGTCCTATCTCCTTCTAGATAGATGCAAGCAACTTGCAAGGGCAATGAAAGCTAGACGGCCGAGTCCTCAGTCAATCCCGCGCGATTATCGAGAATATGTTCCTCCTCGCGAAATATGCAACCAGCTCGTCCAGTTGTATCTCCGGACCTATGAGACGGTCTTCCGCGTCCTGCATGTTCCATCGTTCGAGCAGGAATACATGAAGTACTGGAACAACCCTCCCGCCGCAGACGAGGCCTTTGTCGTTAAACTTCTGCTAGTGTTAGCTATTGGCACTTGTTTCTACGAACAACCAGACAGAGAGGAAGGTTCGCTACATAGTGCACCCTCTGATTGGATCTACGCTGCTTATATGTGGCTATGTGCTCCGTTTGGGAAGCGTCGTCTAGACCTCACCGGCATCCAGATCCAGTGTCTCTTTCTGTTGGCCGCCCAGACCAATGGTGACAACGGTGATCTGACGTGGATCAATGCAGGCTCGCTCGTCCGCACGGCCATGTCCATTGGACTTCATCGAGATCCGGTCCATTTCCCAAATATGTCAGTCCTAGAGGCTGAGACAAGGCGAAGGCTATGGGCCACGACCTTGGAGATTGTAGTGCAGTCAAGCCTGGATTCAGGCATGCCCCCTTTGATTTCGTGCGACGACTTCGACTGCGACTCGCCATCCAATCTCGACGATATCCAGATCAACGAATCCGCTAAATCCCTTCCCGCTCCCAAGCCTGTAGGCACGTTCACTCAAACTTCGATGCAGTGCGCACTCATGCGCTCTCTGCCCATCAGGCTGAAGGTGGCCAAGGCCCTCAACGAGCTGCATTCCGACCTCACATACGAGAACGTTGTCCACATCGGCGCCGACCTCACAAACATGTGCCGCTACAACTCGCGTCTTTTCCAGTCGTTCCTCTCCGTGTCCTCACCTACCAACCAAGCCAAACCAACACCCTTTCAAATCAAGCTCCTTGACATCCTAATCCGCCGCTTCCTCCTCTTACTTCACACGCCCTTCGCTAACAAAGCCATTTCTAACGTCACCTACTACTTCTCACGCCGTGTGTGTCTAGAATCCTCTCTCCTCCTCCTCTCCTACGCTCCCTTCCCTACCCTCCCCAATACGCCCTTTAACTTCCAAGACGACTACACCCGCCTCAGCATCTGCGGCCGCGGCATCTACAGGAGCACCCTCATTCACGCGTCCTCAACCATCTTCTTGGAGCTCAACCTCGAACTGCGCGATGACTCCTCGCCGTCCACCTCGTCGCTATCCCGCAACGACCTCTACGCCGCCGCACAGGAGTCTGTCCGCATAACCCTCCTCCGCGTCATCGCTGGCGAGACGAATGTTAAGGCGCATGTCTTCCTTGCGTGTGCGCTTGCGCAGATAGACGCTATGCGCGCTGGGACGTCTGTGGAGATGGCTGTTGGTAAAGCGGCGAAGAGCAGTTTGGAGGCTTGCTATGCGGCATTGAAGACGAGGGCGCAGAGGATGGCTGTGGTGGAAAATGGTGGTGAGGTACGTGAGGGGCCGCGGGTGGAAAGTGAGAATATCACGATGGATGAGGCCGCGTTGACTGAGTTTGCGGTATGTCTGCCTTTTTTGCTCCTTTCGTTTCTAGGCACAGGAGTAAAGCTGACACCGTTTTGAAGGTGAATAATGATCTCAGCCTAAATTTCGACATCACAGATAGTTGGCTTTTTTCGGGCAGCTGGGATGACAATGATCTTTGGTTTTGATTTTATGCGATCTGCTACTACTCAACCTCTTTCCTCGTCACAAACTTGTCACTAAATGTCCTAAATCTAGATGATATCTATCGTTGCAACAATGGCAGAGTAGCAGGGCTATGTGCTTTACTCTGTGTACTTGGTGCTCTTACTCCACTAGCACGATCTTCGCGAAGTTTCAACGCTATGTGTCGACTTTGGCTATGCATAGAACCAGAAACTGGAAGGGGATTGAATATCTATCAATAGAAGATTACCTGTGGAATTTATTCTACACGCCTCTCTCCGAGTCAGACGCGTGCCTTTTGTTTGGAGAGGCCATCACTCTATATGCATAGGCATGGGACCCTTTGACGGTCACGCCGATGGGAAAGTACCACCGTCCCAGCAGTCTAAACCACGTTTCTATTGCTACATGCTCAAGAAGCCGCAGAGTGAACTTGATAGCGCCCTCGAAATGGGGCTTAGGGATATAGACCTTGGACGGCTTTTGGTTCTGGAGCTTGTCAAGAATATGGCGAGGACGATCTCTGCCTGGAAGATGTCTGCGCGCGCCATCTTCGGTCCTCCCGTCTCGGCCACATCACCAAGCGCGAAGATGAGAGGGGAGGCGTCGTGGGCGTCCGAGAGCTGGATCGTCGGTTGGACGAGGATCCGTCTAGTCTCCTTAGAGATGGAGTTGGGCGCAAAGTCAGCCAAAATCTCCGAGTTTGGACGCTGGCCGGTGCAGGGAATATATATGGACAGTCATCAAGGCGACCCCTGGGGAGACATCTGTTGGAAGGAATTGGTATTTGGGTGGTGACGGTGGTCTCCGTGAGAATAATGAAAATTCCACGGAGACGACGGCTCAATGCATGAGGGTTTGAGAACCCTCATACAAACGCGGTATCACATTTAAATAGGTGTTCATAGTTTAGATAGTATCAATCAATAAATTCATTCTTTTGTATTCAATTCTACTGTGCTATTTACGTGACTACTTTCTACAACATCAAGGTAAAACTCACAATAAGGCCAAAGGCTTTAACGCGACCGTCAGCGAAGCGCAATGTGTTCTTGTCTTTGGCTGCCACATCTCCGGCAATGATCTGGGATCGCTCCTGGAAGGCGACCTTGATGCCGTGTTTTATAAAGAAGTCCAGCAAATGATGGTGGGGTCTCTGGCCGAAAGGCGGCAGCAGCTGGCTGCGCAAATGGATCAGGGTCACGTCTTTGTCTTGGTAAAAGCTCTTGATGTCTGAAGAGAGCTCAATAACGACCGCGCCGCCGCCACCAATGGCGATGTTCGTCGCTGATTTGATATTTTACTGGACAGTACGAAGCTCCGAACATGCTTCTCGTCGATCGGTCCCCGCCACTTTAGCTGGAAGTGGTTGAAATGTACCTGTGGCAATGGCGAGATAGGCGTAATTGACTCTATCCCCAACGCCAGAAAGGTCTGAACCTCTGAGATTCGGGTGACTGTATCGTTCCGACGCCACGGTGGCGGGTTTTCAAAGGAACGGTGAGAGTGCGTCAGTCTCTGATTTTCTAAAAGTAGGTGAATAGGTGTTGAATAGTTCACGGGCGGAAGAGTCAAAGTGAGAATGTATGAATAGCATGTAGAATAAAGTCTAGCTATCTATGAATCTATCTACTATTTATATGCCCAAATGGGCGGTGCCTATTTAGGCATCAGTCGGCTATTGGACTGGAAGGCAGGTGAATACTCTGCTCTGGTGTTCGGTGAATGCATGATGTGAGACATGCAGATGTGAGAACTGAATCCCTTCGACAA
>Ga0209512_1002102_pt1 | contig 22158 bp, 24 predicted proteins | sample frozenSSSSmetaG_FD_184142 | JGI IMG/M metagenome (GOLD analysis project Ga0209512, IMG submission 184142) | Glacier valley bacterial and archeal communities from Borup Fiord, Nunavut, Canada, to study Microbial Dark Matter (Phase II) -... | ecosystem: Environmental > Aquatic > Freshwater > Ice >...
GAACGCCTGAATCCGCTCGACTTTGCGACGTATCACCAAAAGGGGAGTGAGCAACTACGACTTTACTTGGCAGAAAAATACGACACCTTTACGATGGCGCAGAAATCCGAGCTCAACTTTAGCGGACAAGAAGTCTACCTAGAAGATGCACACCTGACCGGCATGATCGACCTTGCCGATATCGACAAAGCTGCGCGGACGATGATCGTGACTGATTATAAAACTGGTAAAGCCGTCAGTAGCTGGAAGGCCGCCGTCGAATACGACAAGATCAAGCTCCATAAGTATCGCCAGCAGCTCCTCTTTTACAAACTACTCGTAGAACGATCCCGCGACTACAGTACCTATACCGTCACCGAAGGACGCCTCGACTTTGTTGAGCCAAATCGGGCGAACGAAATCATGACGTTATCACTTGAGTTTGAAAAAGAAGAACTCGACCGTTTTGCACTTTTGATTAGTAAAGTCTGGCAACATATTACGACACTCGACCTGCCTGATACCTCGGACTACGAGCCAAATTACAAAGGACTACTACAGTTCGAGCAAGACCTCCTCGACGACATCGTCTAAACTAGGGGGAGGCTATTGACTAACAGGGGTATAAAGTGCTATAATAGCATTAATACAGTTTGAGGGCGTGAGATATCAACAGCAGAAATGGTGTTCGTGTCTGACGCCCTCGCTGTAGCACCTAGACAGAGAGAGTATACAAGAACTCCGGTTTGCGCCCCCCACGCACAACCGGATAGGCCCCGCCGTACATGGTCCTCAGATCAGATCCTCATTTACTGGACTGCATCGCGAGTTGATCGGCACACCACAGCAGGTGTCACGGCGGGGCTGCCCCAAATTTTCCCAAAACTGGGGCTCTTCGTGGATTTTTATGTACTGACAATGTTGTCTACATACAATTCATGAGGAGTCCCCCTGCACGCCCCTGGACATCCGTCCTAAGGGTGAGTCTCGCAAGAGGCTCGACTTTCGAGAAGAAATGGACACCATGGGAGAAACCCGAAACGCCCAGGACTATGCCAACGCCGCTGTTGCGGTTGCGGCGGGAACGGCTTCGTCGCACCAGATCACCCTGAACGACAAGGCAGCCAAGCAGGCAGGCCGCGAGGGCAACGCAGCACGCGACGCCAACAAAGCCGCCGGCGGACGCTAGAATCCAGGCAAGATTGGCGAAAGCCAAGAGTGGATGGGGAAACGTATTACTCTCTCTGTCCGCTCAATCTCCCCATAAATTCGTTTATGAGCAGATTGAGCGTTTTTTATTTAAACGAACCCATGAGATAATAGAAATCGTATGAAAAATTTCTGGCAAGAACTCCCAAACCCCTTCTTTGTACTGGCTCCTATGGAGGCAGTGACTGATGTCGTGTTTCGTCACGTCGTCGAAGCCGCTGGTGGGCCAGATGTCTACTTTTCTGAGTTCACCAATGCCGCTAGCTACTTTAGCGAAAAAGGTCGCCCTAGTACGCGCGGCCGTTTAGCCTTTACCGAGGACGAGCAGCCAATGGTCGCCCAAATTTGGGGAACTAATCCCGAGCATTTTGAATTTATGGCCAAGGGTTTAAAAGACCAAGGCTACGCCGGTATCGATATCAACATGGGCTGCCCCGCTAAAGACGTCGTCAAGACAGGTGGTGGCAGTGGACTGATTCGTGACCCAGAACGGGCCGCCGAACTAATCACGGCAGTCAAGAAATCCGGCCTGCCAGTCAGTGTCAAAACTCGACTTGGTGACCTACGGGCTGACGAATGGACAGGTTGGCTGACACACATTTTGCAACAAGATATTGCCAACCTAACAATTCACCTCCGAACTCGAAAAGAAATGAGCAAGGTACCGTCACACTTCGAACTCCTGCATGACATCAAAAAACTGCGTGACGATATCGCCCCGCAGACACTCTTGACGATTAATGGCGATATCCGCGATCGTGAACACGGCCTGGAGCTCGTTCAGGAATACGGCATCGATGGCATCATGATTGGCCGCGGCATTTTTAGCGATCCATTTGCATTTGCCAAAGAAAAACGCGACCATGACAGACACGAATATATTGATCTCCTTAACATGCAGCTCGACCTTTACGATAAGTACTCAGCCGAATTAGAACCGCGACAATTCGATCCATTGAAACGATTCTTCAAGATTTACGTTCGTGAATTTGAAGGCGCCGCCGAACTACGCGACAAACTCATGCATACCAAGACGACCGACGAAGTTCGCGCCTTGCTGGCACAATAAGCAAAAGATCGCCCCCCACTTTTTTAAGGGAGCGATCCTGACGACGGGATTTAGGGTCTATTGATGTCGGTGACGACGCAGGTCAGCCACGCGCAGACGAACAGTATGACGGTCGATCAGCTCACGAGCGTGTTCTAGGTCAACCTTACTCTTGGCTTCACTACGAAGCTTCAAGGCACGATCAAGTGCTGCTCGAGATTCAGCTTCGATGATGTTATCACCATGATCAGCTTCGTCGACCAGAACGCGAATTGCTGTCTGAGAAATCTCAACAATACCACCACTAATCGCGAAGTATTCAAGGTCACGGTCAGCGTCGCCTTTTTTATAGCGAACGACAAGTGCACCAGGCACAGCCAAAGTCACCAGTGGCTCGTGTCCTGGGAAGACAGCAATTTCTCCAGCAGCAGTCGGTGCAATCAATTCATAAATGTCTTGATCAACCCGAACGCCGTGGAGTGTAATCAGCTGCAAATGCATAGTTAGGCCTTCTTACTCTTTTCAGAAAGTGGTTCGCCTGCCATGTAGAACCAATCTTCTGGTTTGTCGTCGTACTTACCGGCAAGGATGTCAGCGAAGTCACGAATTGTGTCTTCGAGTTTGACGTATTGACCCTTGTTTCCGGTGAATTTTTCAGCAACGAAGAATGGCTGAGAAAGGTACCGTTGAACGCGACGGGCACGGGCAACGGTTTGCTTTTGTTCGTCAGAAAGTTCTTCCATACCAAGGATCGCAATGATATCCTGAAGCTCTTTGTACTGCTGAAGGACACGTTGGACTTCACGAGCAACGCGGTAGTGTTCGACACCAACAATCTCTGGGTCAAGGCTGGTTGAGCTACTCGCCAACACGTCAACGGCAGGGTAGATACCAATTTCAGTCAAAGCACGGTTCATAACGATCGTTGCGTCAAGGTGAGCGAAGGTCGCGGCTGGCGCTGGGTCAGTCAAGTCGTCCGCTGGAACGAAGACTGCTTGAACAGAGGTAATTGAACCTTTTTTCGTCGAAGTAATTCGTTCTTGAAGTTGTCCCATTTCCTCTTGGAGGTTTGGTTGATATCCCACGGCAGAAGGGAGGCGACCAAGGAGGGCAGAGACTTCTGCACCAGCTTGGGTGTAACGGTAGATATTATCGATAAAGAGAAGGACGTCTTTGCCGTCATCACGGAAAGCTTCGGCCATCGCAAGACCAGATAAGGCGACACGAAGACGAGCTCCTGGTGGTTCGTTCATCTGTCCAAAGACAAGACTAGTTTTCGCAAGGACACCAGCTTCTTCCATTTCGTAGTAGAGGTCGTTTCCTTCGCGAGTACGTTCACCGACACCAGCAAAGACAGAGTTACCGCTGTGGAACTTGGCGATGTTGTTAATCAGCTCGGTGATAAGAACAGTCTTACCAACACCGGCACCGGCGAAGAGTCCGGCTTTACCACCTTTGATAAGTGGTGCAATGAGGTCAACAACCTTGATGCCTGTTTCGAGGACTTCAGATTTATTGGCTTGCTCATCAAGAGAAGGGGCTTTGCGGTGAATTGAAGCACGCTTGCCAGTTGGCGTTGGCTTGCCGTCGATAGCTTCACCGACAACGTTAAACATACGTCCTTGGGTATCATTTCCAACAGGAACCGTAATCGGTCCGCCGGTTGCCAAAACTTCGTCGCTGCGACGGAGTCCATCAGTACTCGACAGTGCAATCGCACGAACAATCGTTTCGCTCAAGTGCTGCGCGACTTCAAAGGTCATGTTGCGGCTTTTGCTTTTGATAATCAACGCATCGTTAATCGCTGGGAGGTCTCCTGTAAATTCAACGTCAACAACGACACCGACGATTTGTATAATTTTTCCTATATTGCCATTCTCTTTTTGGGTCATCGTATTCTCCTTATTCACTTAATGCCTCGACGCCACTGGAAATTTCAGCTAGTTCCTGAGTAATTGCGCTTTGGCGGGCTTTATTCATTTCTAATGTTAAATCATCGACTAAATCTGACGCGTTATCTGACGCGTTTTTCATCGCCATCATACGCATACTGTGCTCGCTGGCACGGGAATCAAGCAATGCTTGAAACAGCTGGGCTGTCACTAGGCGGTAGGCGACACCGTCCAAGACCTCTTCTGTACTTGGTTCGTAAGTAACATCGCGAGCAATAGATTGCTCGGTTGCTTCTCCGACTCCTGCCGGAAGGACGCGAATCACTTCTGCTTCCTGAGTGATGCTGCTGATGAAGTTGGTGTAGATCACATCAACCGCATCAACTTGCCCAGTAGTGAACAGGGTCTTGGCACTATCGAGAATTGCGCGAATCTCGCTGCCATCAGGTCGGTCGGGAAGTTCTTCGTAGGCTCCCAGGATCTGCGTATCTTGAAGTCGGGCAGCAAACTGTGATGCCTTTCGACCAATGGTGATCGTCTTATTCTCGATACCGGCTTTGTCGTCAGCCCGAAGTTCATTAATGTACACCTTCACGACATTGCTGTTGTATGCACCGGCCAGACCTTTGTCGGAAGCAATCACAATCAAGAGGCGAGTCTTTATCGGACGTTCGACGAACAGCGGGTGGCCCTTAACTGATGTATGCGTTGAAAGTGCCGTCAATAGTTCGCGCGCAGCCTGTGTGTAGGGTGCTGAAGTTTTGGTCGCTTCCTGGGCGCGTCGCATTTTACTAGCTGCAACTAATTGCATCGCCTTGGTAATCTGGCGAGTACTTTTCACGCTCCGAATGCGTGATTTTAATAGTTGCGTTGATGCCACTATTAGCCCTCAAAGCCTTTCGCGACAGAACGAGCGACGGTTTCGATAATCTTGTTTGTCGCTTCTTCTGGTTTGCCACCCTTGTCGAGTTCGGTCATTTCTTTTTTGTGTGCCGACCAGAGCTTGGTCAACAGCGCGCCTTGAGCGTCCTTAATAAGGGGAGCCGAGACAGAGTCGAAGTAGCCGTTAGTAACGGCAGCAATGCTGGCAACTTGTTCCCAGATGCTACTTGGCTTGAACTGGGGTTGCTTCAAGAGTTCTGTCAGACGTTGACCGCGGTCGATTTGCTTTTTCGTCGCTTCATCGAGGTCACTACCAAATTGCGCAAAGCTTGCGAGTTCACGGAACTGAGAAAGTCCAAGCTTTAGGTGACTACTGACTGATTTGACAGCCTTTGTTTGGGCTGCACCACCAACACGAGAAACCGAGAGGCCAGCTGAAATTGCCGGACGAATACCTTGGTAGAACAAGTCTGTCTCAAGGAAGATCTGACCGTCGGTGATTGAAATCACGTTGGTTGGAATGTAGGCGCTAATGTCGCCAGCTTGTGTTTCGATGATAGGAAGGGCGGTCAATGAGCCGCCGCCGAGTGCATCAGAAAGTTTGGCTGATCGTTCGAGTAGGCGAGAGTGCAGGTAGAAAACGTCACCTGGGTACGCTTCGCGTCCTGGTGGGCGACGAAGCAAGAGGGACATTTGACGGTAGGCAACGGCGTGCTTTGTCAGGTCATCGTAGATCATTAAAGCGTGCTGAGAGTTGTCGCGGAAATATTCACCCATCGCAGTTGCGGCGTATGGTGCGAGATAGAGAAGTGAGGCAGGGTCAGAAGGGCTGGTCGCGACGATAATCGTCTGATCCATCACACCTTCGGCCTTGAGTCGTTCAACTAAACGAGCAATCTTAGAAAACTTCTGGCCGATGGCAACGTAGACGTTGACGACACCAGTGTCTTGCTTTGCTTGGTTAATCATTGTGTCGACAGCGATGGCTGTTTTACCGGTCTGGCGGTCACCAATAATAAGTTCACGTTGACCACGGCCGATAGGGAACATAGCGTCAATTGCCATGATACCGGTCATGAGTGGTTCAAAGACTGATTTGCGACCCATGACGCCAATCGCTTCGCGTTCGACAAGTCCGGTTTGCTTGGCTTTGATTGCTGGACCACCATCAAGTGCGTGTCCCAGTGGGTTCACGACACGTCCGAGTAGTTCAGGACCAACTGGGACTTCAAGGACAGTTCCCTTGAGGCGTACCGTCTGGCCGGCTTTGACTGCCGAGTCATCACCAAGCAGCACGGCACCAATTTCATCTTCAAGAAGGTTCAAGGCGAACGCTTCAATAATACCGTCAGGTGTTTCAATGTTCAGGACTTCACTGTAGCCAGCGTTTCGAAGGCCATGAATCCAAGCAACACCATCACCAATACGAGTGATAATACCAACTTCATCAAGCTGTTCTCTCGTGTCTAGGTTCTCGATCGCATTGCGCAGATCTTTTGATAGGTCGGTAATCGATAGTTCACTCATAAATATATTCCTTCTAAACTTTCTTGAATCTGGTCTTTAATACGGTCAGTTGGCGGGCAATTGTTCGGTCGACTTCTCGGCCTGGAATGCTAATCTTGACGCCGCCAAGCACGGCCGGTTCAACCATGCTCGAGAGTGATACTTGGGTCGCATTCGTTTCTCTTTTGACAAATGCTTCGAGGGCTTTCTTTGTTTCAGCCGTTAACTCGTGAGCGGAAAGGACGGTGGTTCGGACAAACCCCTTTTGAGAAAGGTTGTACTCAATGTCCCTTACAACAAGATCAATTTCTTTGGTTCGCTTTGTCTCAACGAGAAAGCCAGCAAGCTGCGCGAACAAAACATCTTTCGAGGTCCCTGCGATCAACCCATTGGCGATATACTCGGTGATACTGCGACGTGAGAGACGGGCGGTCATTACTTGCTCGCCTTCATTGCGTCGGCGATTAATTCGCTATCAGCTTTGCTATCAAGCTTTTTGGCGATCACTTTTTCGGTCGCAAGACCAACTAATTCAAGCGTGTCGTTGTAGAGGAGCTTGCGGGCATTTGCGACATCTTTGTCGAGTTGGTTGTGAGCATCAGCAACGATTCGTTCAGCAACTTTAACGGCTTTTTTCTCGCTTGCGGTCAGCGTTTCGGCTGATGCAAGCTTGGCCGTACTGATGATCTCGTTGGCTTCTACTCGTGCCTGAGCCAAGAGCTCGGCGACAACCTTCTTGTTTTCTTCGGCTGCTTTTTGAGCTGCGGCGGCTGCTTTTGTGGCAGCTTCGATGCCTGCTTGACGTTCATCAACTGACTTCATGAGCCATGGGTAGACGAATTTACCCAGCAACAGTACCAACAGCAAAAAGGCAATAATCTGCAAAATCAGTAAACGCCAGTCAATCCCAAGCGCCGAAAAGAGGCTCTGGTTAGCAGTCGTTGTTTCTGTGGCGAATTGGCTCAAAAAAGTCATCACTATTTCCTATAGTCCTAAATGAATTTCGCAATAATCGCGACGATGATACCGATGATCGCGAGTGAGTCGGCGAAGACAATCGCGGTAATCATCAATGTTCGGATGTCGCTTAGTTTTTCTGGGTTACGTCCAAAAGCGTTTAACGCTCCTGCACCGATAAATCCGATTCCGAGGGCAGCGCCAATTGCTGGTAGTCCGTATGTTAGTCCAAATGCTAATGAGTCCATTATTTCTCCTTTATTTCTTGTTTGATTATATCATTCATCTCTTACTATCCCTGCCTGACGGCCTTTTCAGGCTTACGGACGGGAGGATGATCAGATGAAGGGCCGTGACTCACGAGGACGAGTGACGTGAAGATGAGTGTCAGGACAAAGAAGACGTAGGCTTGAATAAAGCCGATAAAGAGCTCGAATCCCATAAAGAAGGGGAGAGTAACAGTTGCAAAGTAGCTTGTCAGGACTGCAATCACAATCAACAGCACTTCACCTGCAAAGGCGTTACCGAATAAACGAAGCGCCAGGGCAGCTCCGCGAGAGACTTCACCGACGAGATCCAAAATACCTTCAAATGATCCGATCGGATCTTTGATTGGGTTGCGGAAGTAACGTCCACCGTTACCGAATACGCCGAGGTGTCGAATGGCGTAGATCTGGACAGTCACCACTGTAATCAACGCGATAGCCAGTGTGAAGTTAAGGTCAGCCGCCAGGCTTCGCACGACAGGGATGCCGTTATATGTAATCGATTCAAGTCCTGGAATAACGCTGAGCCAGTAGTTGATAAGGACAAAAAAGAAGATCGTGATCGCGAGTGGCGCGACTTTGCGGCCCAACTTCTTGTCGGGAATAATGCTATCAATTGAACTCAGTAGGCCTTCGAAAACCCACTGCACAAGTCCAACGAAGCGGTTGTATGTACCGTGTTTTACTCGACCAGAAACATAAAATAATATAGCTAATGTGATTACAAGCCCAAGGATGCCGGTCACCATCGCGTTGGTAACAGGAATACCAAACACCGTAAAGAGTGTTTGTGACGAGATCGAAATGTGGAAGTCGAGCGCAGCAAAATTCATGGACGCGGGTTCCTTATGTTAATTAATTGGCGGGCGATCAGAACGACACTCAGCGTCGTGCCCAAGATTAAACAGGCGAAGGTAGCAATTGGCGCGATGTGCAACCATGCATCAAGCCCAATCCCGATAAACACTCCTCCAAGCGTTGGCGCAAAGACCCTCCATGTTGTATCGAGTGCTGTCACAAACAATAACATCGGCGCAGAAAGAGGCTGCCGCGACTGGCTAGGTTTTTTAGAAAGTCGAGGCGGCTGAGACATTACATCTTCCATATTAACAGGGATGAAAGGATTTGTATAGCAGGCGTCGTAACCAAGGGTGGGATTCAACTACTGGAGAATAGCCTGAGGGCTTTTGGAGAGGTACCCAGGACTAGCGTACCCGCTATTTGATCCATAGAGACTGTACCGAATATAGATAACGTTCGGACCACCGCTAAACGCACACGTAGGGGCGGCTATCCACGCGTTCAAGGGATATTGTTTCGCACAACCGTTGCCCGTAAATCCGCCTGAGTTTTGAGCTAGCGTCACGCCATCAGCACCGTAGTATTGAATACCAACATGATACCCACCGTCTGGATTAAATGGTACGTACGGTGACTGGGTTGATGCAAAGAGATTTCCTCCGATAGATATACTCGTCGGACTATCAACCTTAATGAGCGGCGAGGTCGCCGTCCCGGCGGCGGGCATAGTCAATTGCCCTGATCCAGCGCTGTATGAAGCACCGCCACTCAATGTCCACTGACTGTAATCAGCAACGATATTAACATTACGGGCGACAGGATCTGTAGAGACAACAGTGAATGTCCCACTACTATTAAACCTGTAGATTGTGTAGCCGCCCGAAGAGGTAATAGTAGCGCCTTGCGCGGAAACCGTCATCGAGGCCGAAGGAACCGAGATCACCACAATACCGGAACCGCCGTTACCACCGTAGTTATTCGCATTATAGTGGCTTCCACCACCACCGCCACCACCAGTATTCGCGCCAGCATTTCCACCCGGGACGTTTGCTTGTGCGACGGTCGCTCCGCCGGGGCCATTAGAACCATTATTTAGGCCCGAACCACCAGTTGTAGACCCGATCGCACCACCACCGCCGCCACCGTTACCACCGTTACCGCCGATGCCTGTATAACCAGAACCACCACCACCGCCACCGAAGAAATAAGAACTTCCAAGAATTGAATTAGAGACACCAACACCACCGGTAGCGGGTCCGGTTGCGCCTGGTCCGCCGGCACCACCACCGCCAGTAGGGTAGTAGCTTCCGAGCGTCGCGACACTATCATAGCCCTGACCAATAACGCCAGCTGCCCGGAGCGTCTGGACTGCACCGGCACTTCCGCCGGCAGATGCACCCGCACCAGGAGGTGAGGCATTCGTATTATAGTACGAGCCGCCACCGCCACCACCGTAGGCGCGCAGTGTATCAAAGCGTGAGGATGATCCGTTCGAACCAGCAACTTGATCAAGCCCAGCAGGAGCTCCGCTACCGCCGCCGCCAACCGTCACCCGATACGTACCCGTCGACAGTGGGTGAGCTGCATCATACACAACGCCACCACCACCGCCACCGCCGCCCATTGCGCTGCCACCGCCGCCGCCGCCACCAACAACAAGTACCTTAGTATTGACCGTTGATTGGACCGCAGGAACGGGTTGATAGGTTGCGTCATACGAATAGGAATCTATTGCACTCGTTGACCATGACGTCGTACTGTCCCAGTCAATATTACTCCGCGCCAAGACTTTATTCGTCGATAGATCAACTGCCGTAAGCAAGAATGCGGCAGGATTTGCTGCAGCACCGCCATTATATAGCCGAACACCAAATGTGTGCGTACCTGGCTGAATAGTAATCGATTTACTCGTTAATGTTGACGCCGCTAACACAAAGTTACCGTCAAGATAAATATTACACGAATCATCACAGTAACTAGCGACACGGACGGTCGTTGCAGTGTTCGTAGTGAACGGCTGCGCTTGCCTGAATAATGCATATGAAGACGGTGGGCGGAGAGTAGCGCCGGCATTAAAGTTAGTCGTGATCCATTCTGTCAACACATCACCGTAAGACCCCCAATTTGCTGGATTACCACCCCATGGAACACTAGGGTCATTCCAGATGCCGGCTGTGACTGCTTGCTCCCAGCTAGTTGAACCCTCGAAATAATTGTTTGTAGAAAAGTGTGTCGGATCACCTGTCGTCACGCGCCAAGAAGTGTCAGTCACAACGATAGGTGTTGCCGCGCCAGGTCTTGTGAGTGAAGCAGTGAAGTCTGACGCCCTAGCGGAATAGGCGTCATTCGTTAAGGCGACAACCATCGTGTGGCAACCTGACGTCAGCGTTGTCTGAACGGTCGATAGAGCCCCCGTAGCCGTCGAAATTGGCTGGCCATCGATATACGTAACCGCACTATCCTGCGAGCTAGGCGTGTAGACATTCAAGTCGTAGGAGCCATCCGAACTAATGTTAAAATCTTTTCTAAAATACATAACTCCCGCATTAAGGGTCGTGTTGGCAAGACTAATAGTCTGCGCACTCGAAGCCGAAGAGAGAGAATCCTGCCCTGTAGTCTTGACCGCAGCGTTCCAGCCACGACTTGACGTCGCATTACCAGAACAAAGATCAGGTACAACGGCAGCCTGGACGCCTGGCTGCGTATATGTCCGCCACACTGCACCGTTTGAGTCACGCGTAATCTCGACGTAGCCGCTATTTTGAATCGTTAAAGCACGCCCTTGGCTATCAACAGTCGGTTTTGGCACACTAAACGAACTCCGCACATTTCTGTTCACCGTCACTGAACAGACTGGGGCCGAGGGACAACTAGCACTTCCGATAGAACTTACTGTAAACGTACCATTTGATGTAAACTTGTGAATTTCATTGCCGTTTACCGTAGTCACTGTTCCACCCGTAGCTATAATCCCGCTGATGACAGGGAATGAAATAACCACAACACCAGAGCCTCCAGCACCACCATTACCGTCAGCATACGCCCAACCACCAGTCCCGCCATTACCTGTATTCGCTGAAGCCGAAGCTCCAGGGCCGTTAGCAGGCCCAGGGGTTGTACTGCCACCAGTCCCTGCGATGCCCCCATTCGAGCCACCGCCACCAGCAGCATAATAGAGCATCGACCCGGTAATATCATACTGAACGCCAGGACCGCCATTACCACCAGCGCCGTTACTGCTTCCTGCAGCACCTAGACCACTAGCGCCGCCGCCGCCAGAAGCCCCGGCAATACCAAGGGGTCCACCAGCATAACCTTGTCCCTCGGTACCATTACCGGAAGGAAATGCGCTGTGGTAGTTTTGGCCACCACCACCAGAACCACCGCTGTAGCCGGCAGAGTCGCTACTGCTGCTCGTTGAGTGACCACCGCCACCACCACCGATTGCAACAAGTCCGTTAAATGAGGAGTTAGCGCCACTTATTCCTCGGGTTTGATTTCCAGGAATCGCGCCACCAGAGCCAACAACGACAGGATACGCTGTCGCCGAGATACCAACGGATGTGTTGTAAACGACACCGCCAGCGCCACCACCGCCACCAGTCGATCCGCCACCAGAACCACCGCCAGCGACAACAAGAGCTGTGATATAAGGTGAAAGATTCACATTACCAGAGCAATCGCTCGCAGGAGTCAACGGCTGCGAATCACTCCATCCAGGAACGTTACCGCTCGCCGCAAGACAAGATTTCGCGTAGGCGACGCCAGCTTCACCCGCAACCTGCGCCAACTGATTATAATATTGGTTCTTTAGCGCCGTTCGAACTGTTGCGGTTGCCGTCACAGAGAGGGCGAGGATAGAGAGCAGAACAACGGACGCAATTAAAACAGTAGGTAACGCGAACGCCCGTGATGTTTTTACTTGCCTTTGTGTGCGCATATATTTATTCAGTCAATCTAAAAATATCTACTAAAACTCTTTTGATTATTGTAGCATAAGCACATAGCTCAACAGGTTATTTACTCGTGTTAACATTTACTGTACAATGTATAGTGAAATAAGAAGGGTATACTAATGACTAATACAACAAGTCCACAAATTACAATCTACCGTACCAGTTGGTGCGCCTTTTGCCACACTGAAATGCAGTGGCTCGATAAACTCGGTATTCCTTATATCGCCAAAGATATCGAAGCCGATCCAGCCGCTAACGCAGAGCTGATGGCAAAGATCAACGGCGACTTCCGCGGTGTCCCTGTGACAGATATTGGTGGTGACATGATCCTCGGTTTTGATCGTCCGAAAATTCAGGATGCCATCAAAGCTCACGGCATTCAACCTATCGCCGCTTAATCCCGATTTCATTCTTTTTCGTAATACTAATGTGGGGGTGGAAATGTCCTTCGAGATGATTACTCGAGGCCCTGTCATACACACAATTATTGCATGAGGTATAATGACCAAAGATGAAAAAACCAACTATTATCCTGATCCACGGCTTTCGTGGCACACATCACGGGCTTGCGCTCATTGCTGAACACCTCAAAGGGTACACCACAATCATTCCCGACCTGCCTGGATTCGGTAAGGGTGACCACCTCGAAACACATGATCTCAATTCGTACGTAGAGTGGTTACAGCTATTTATCGAAAAACAACAGCTAGAGACGCCACCAATTCTATTAGGCCATTCGTTCGGGAGTATCGTCAGTGCTGCGTATGCGCAGCGCTACCCGCAAACAATCGACAAGCTCATCCTCGTTAACCCAATTGGTGCACCGGCGCTTGAAGGCCCTCGCGGAATCCTGAGCCAGCTAGCAGTATTCTACTATTGGCTCGGAACAAAACTACCGACTGGTATTGCGCATGCCTGGCTTGCATCACCTATGATCGTCGATGTCATGAGCAGGACGATGACCAAGACGACCGATAAAAAGCTCCGCACCTACATCTACGACCAGCACCGCCAATATTTCAGCCGTTTTCACACCCCAACATCAGTCGCGGAAGGGTTTTCGACATCGGTCAACAACAGTGTTCGCGACTTTGCGCCAGCTATTATCACCTCAACGCTCCTGATCGCCGGAGCACAGGATGACATCACGCCTCTAGAAAAGCAAAAAGAGCTGGTCAAGCTCTTTCCTCATGCAACGCTAAAGATCATTCAAGATGTTGGACACTTAACGCACTACGAGACACCCGACCAAGTCGCTGCCTCGATTCAGGCGTTTATCAAGTCGGTATAAATCGCTTCGAAACGATCAAGTGTCGTGTTTAAATCGTGGGTTTTGGCGATCATGAGACTCTCGTCGCTCATACGCTTTCGCTCTTTTGGATCAGAGATGATCCGCGTGATACCAGACGCAATCTGTTCGACACTATCTTTTTCGCATAGGTATCCGTTGCGCTCATTCTGACATAACTCTTTGAGTGCGCCGGCGTCAACTGCAACGACCGGTTGTCCGCTCGCCATCGCCTCGAGTGTTGCAATGCTCTGGAGTTCAGTCGGGGACGGCATGACAAAGACGGTACCGATTTGGTGCAGCAGGACTTTATCTTCTTCGCTGACACGGCCCGTAAACGTCACGTCATCAGAGATACCAAGCTCGTGAGTAATCTCTTTCAAATTCAAGGTATCTTGACCTGAACCGACAACCAAGAGGTGAGCGGCCTGTGTTTTTCGGACCTCGGCAAATGCCTGCATCAGGATAGGGAGGTGTTTTTCGACATCGATACGACCAACATAAGTAATGATAGGCACGTCTTGTGGCAAGGCGAACTTCTCGTAGATCTGTGCGTCTGGCGTACCTGGCTGAAACCTGACAAGGTCAATTCCGTTTGAGACCGCTTCCATCGGGACCGTCACACGGTCGGTCATGTTAAACATATCAATCGCAGATTGTGTTGGCAGGGTGACGTAGTCGGCTTTTGAATGGAACCGTGCGCCATATTGACGAAGCATATAGTTAATTGGACGCGCAATCGGCGCAAGGAGCAAGATGTTATCCATTAAGTTTTCAGGCATAGCGTGGTTCGTACTGACAATCGGAATACCAAACTTGTTGCCATATTTCATGGTTGCTTGGCCAATCCATAGCAACATCTGAATGTGGATGACGTCCGGGTCAAATTCCAAGATTGCTTTTTTCACTTCACGACTAGGATTCGGTGAAACACGGAAGTTCTGGTAGGGGACGAACGGTACAGACGCAGTACGAACAACAACGTGATTGATGTCGACTTCTTTAAACCGTTTGCTGGTTTGACTCGGTGCAATCACCATCACCTCGTGGCCACGACTAGCAAGGCCCATAGCGAGGTTACGGCCAAAAGTAGCAACACCGTTAATGGTCGGGTAGTGTAAATCCGACGCGATCAGTATTTTCATATGAGATTCATTATACCATGAGTGCCGCATCCAAGAGCCCCGTGGTACAATGTGTAGATATGAAATTATTCTACGACGCTCGGTATATACGTACCGACTTCCATGACGGTATCAGTCGCTACTCGACCGAACTTGGTAACGCACTCGCGAAACTCACCGACGTCACGTTCCTGATTTGCGACCTTGCGCAGGTGCAGTTTTTACCTAAAAAAGCCAGCTATATCCAGATCCACTCACCACTTTCGCCACTCGAAATCTTTACAGCCAGTATCTTGAACAAGCTAGGGCCAGACATCGTTTTTTCACCAATGCAAACGATGGGAACGGCCGGACGAAACTACAAACTCATCCTCACCTCACACGACATGATCTATTATCGTCACCCGATGCCCCCTAGTAATATCAATGGCATCCTCCGACTTGGTTGGCGTCTCTACCACCTGACGTACCTGCCCGAGCGAATATCCTTAAATGGCGCTGACATTGTCGCAACCGTCAGTACGACAGTGCAACGAGAATTTGAACAAGCCAAGCTCACCAAACGGCCAATTGTCGTCATTCCAAATGCACCACAGCAATTCCATACCCACACCGTGACACACACGAACGTGCCACAAAATATTATCTACATGGGTTCGTTCATGCCATACAAAAATGTCGAAGTGCTCATCAAGGGGATGCACTGGCTCCCAGGGCGCACGCTCCACTTGTTGAGTAAGATCGCCCCGGCTCGTCGCAAAGAGCTGACGGCGCTTATTCCAACAGGAGCTGACGTTCGTTTCCACGGTGGCGTCACCGACGATGAGTACGAGGCACTTCTGGCAGATAACGCCATATTAGCAACAGCCAGTTTTGACGAAGGCTATGGCATTCCTGTCGCCGAAGCATTAGCCATGGGCGTTCCGGCAGTCATCAGCAATATTCCTATTTTCCATGAAGTTGCGGCCGGCGGCGCATTATATTTTGAACCGACTGACCCAAAACAGTTCGCCGGTTGCGTCAAGCAACTCGATAACAAAACGACCCGCGACACCCTTATTAAAAACGGACGAACACACATCAGCTCCTTCTCGTGGGACGATTCAGCACAAGCCTTACTCAACACCATAAACTCCCTTGTGTAACCTGTTATAATAGGGGCAATATGGCTAAGAGCAACGCAAAAAAGAAAAAGCCCACCAAAGTTGGTGCGATCGTTAATCGTCGTGCGTCTTTTGACTACGCCCTGGACGAAGAACTCATCACTGGCATCGTCCTGACCGGACGCGAAGTACGGGCAGCTCGTACTGGCCGCGTCCAACTCAAAGGCTCGTTCGTGACGATTCGAAATAACGAATTATGGCTCAACAATTCTAGCTTTAGTATTGTCCTGAACTCAAAAACAGATGGCGGCACTAGTGTTGATACCTCACCGCGCAAACTCCTCGCCAGTCGCAAACAGATCGACGAATTAGACGATCGCAAACAATCTGGTATGAGCATTGTGCCTCTGAAACTCCTCACGCACGGCAATCACATCAAGCTCGTGATCGCCCTCGGAAAAGGTAAAAAGAATTACGACAAGCGAAACACAATCAAGCTCCGCGACCAAGAGCGTGACAATAAGCGACTAACCAAACATCTCTAACCTAACTCTGGTACCATAAGAACATATGAAACTCTATTCCTGGAACGTCAACGGCATCCGCGCAGTCCTTACCAAAGGGACTTTTCAGGCTTTCGTCAAAGACCATGATCCTGATATCTTGTGTCTCCAGGAAACGAAAGCAAAGCCAGAGCAAGTCGACCTCGACCTTCCCGGCTACACCTTGTATTGGAATAGCGCCGACAAAGCAGGCTATAGCGGCACGGCCATTTTTAGTAAAACCAAACCTCATCAAGTCATCAACGGCTTTGCCGATGCTATTGCCGAGAAATACAATCTGGCTGGCGACAGTTACGGCGACCCCTCAAAAGAAGGTCGTGTTATTTCAGCTGAATTTGAAAAGTTCTGGGTCGTAACCGTTTATACGCCAAATTCAAAAGGCGACTTATCTCGATTGGACCTCCGACACACACAATGGGACCCAGCTTTCCTTGAACATATTAAAGAGCTCGAGAAATCAAAACCGGTTGTTTTTAGTGGAGACCTAAACGTCGCCCACAATGAGATTGATCTTTCTAACCCAAAACCAAACATCGGCAAGCACGGCTTTACAACCGAAGAGCGTGAAGGTTTCGATAACTTTGAAAAAGCTGGCCTCGTCGATACATTACGCATGCTCTACCCAGATACACCTGAACTCTATACCTGGTGGACCCACTGGGCGAACGCACGAGCTCGCAACGTCGGTTGGCGGATTGATTACTGGGTCGTGAGTGAATCCCTGAAAGATAACGTCATAGCCGCGGCAGTTCATCCCGACGTCATGGGCTCTGACCACTGTCCTGTCAGCATCGAACTGGATATCTAGGATGGACTTTTCCTATTGGAAAAAACAAGTTCCTGGCACGCCACTATTCCCGAATATCGAATGGAGTAAACCTGAACAAAAATCAATGGCCGGTAAGCTCGGGATTATTGGTGGTAATAAATTGGGCTTTGCTGGCGTTGCCGAAGCGTATTCGGTCGCCCTCGCCACAGGCACGGGGCATATTCGCGTCCTTTTGCCCGATGTCCTCCGCAAGACAATTCCGTCTACCATCACTGACGCAATCTTTGCACCAACTAACCCCTCGGGGAGCCTCAACAAAGATGCGCTCGATGAGATGAACGCCATGAGTGCCTGGGCTAATGAAGTACTTTTGATTGGGGATGCCGGACGAAGTAGCGAAACGGCGATTCTCTACGAACAATTCATCCAAAAATACGAAGGGCAGCTCGTGCTCACCCGCGATGCGATCGATCTGGTTAAAAATAGCGCCGAACTACTGGTTGAACGACCCAAGACGATGCTTGTCGTGTCATTCGCACAGCTCCAGAAATTATTCCAAGCGGTCTATTACCCCAAAGTACTGACATTCAGCATGCAGCTCACCAACCTGATCGAGGCTGTTCACAAATTTACGATTACGTATCCCGTTACGATTGTCGTCCTTCATAAAGACCACCTCGTGACTGCCCACGGTGGGGAAGTGACAAGCCAAGCATGGGATAACCCGATGCTCATCTGGCGTGGTTCGGTGGCCGCCAAGGCTGCGGCGTACTGGCTCTGGTCACCCGCGAAGCCGCTTGAAGCCGTCACTTCTAGTATTCTCTAGCGTCTATCTATTGATAATTAGTACTAAATATGCTATAATATAGGGATGCGCGATGATAGGCGAATTTTCCTCACAAACGGCTTCACGAATGAAGCAGGCTCGAGTGTTCCACACGGGATTTCTTTTCCTACCGAAGAAAAGCTCGATGAGGCATTATGGCTCGACCCTGAACAGGCAAAAGAGCCACTTCGCTACCTACTCAAAGCAGAGAGTGGTCAGCTCACTCCGGCACTCAGTCGCATCGCCTTAAAGGCCCTCACGCTCCCATTATTTACCCGTGAGTTCCAAGGCGACGACGTCACCGCCGAAACCCAAGAGGCAGTCAATGGCATTGCCTCGCAAAACGGCATCCTTTTAAGTACATACTTGCGATATCTAGGAGACGAAGATATTGACCAAACGGTGCTACATCAAGCAATCAACGAGGCCACGATACTACAGCTTGTTGCCAGGTCATTTCGTTCAGCCGCAGAAGATAACATCGTCCTCCTCCCAATTGCACACGAGGAATACTCCAATAGCCCAAAGATTGACTTCACGCTTCTACGGCGCAAAGAGTTGGGACGAGCACACTTGATTGTTTCCGAACAAACCGATGCTTTTTATCGCAAAGACATTAACGTCAATCCGTATCGCATCCGTATAAAGCCATCAGAAATAACTCCTCCCGAGGAAACATACATCGATCTTGCTGAAGCGCTAGTTGCCGAACAGCATCCCGAACGTATAATTCCCGTGGACGGAGACCCCGAACGCATTCAATACTCCTCGGACAAGCTTTTGAGGACCATTCAAGACCATTTCAGTAAACTGACAGTATAGAAAAAAGCCCGCCGAAATCGACGAGCTTTTTTCTTTGGTACCGCGAACCGGATTCGAACCGGTATGTCCATAATGGACACCAGATTTTGAGTCTAGCGTGTCTACCATTCCACCACCGCGGCGCATGAACGCTACTACTGAAAAGCACCAATGTATTGTACAATAGATACTACTAGGAAGAAAGATATGAACCCTGATAAAAGCAGTCCCAATGGTGGTATGAGAGATTTGCAGGCGCAGCCAATTGGCGGCGCATCCAGCGATGGAGTCAGCGATAACTCTCCCGTCGCAACCCAAACACCCGAAGATATTCGCACCCAACAGGCTGCGGCCGCTAACGTGATTCGATCACAAATTAGCGGTATGTACAGGGGTGAAGCGGCAGTCTCACCACAGCCTCAAGCCACGGCGCCAGTCGCATATGAGCAAGAGGGGACTAACCCATACCATCGCACCCACACACCACACCCTCAGCCCCAAGCTGAGCAGTGGAAAGAATATCACAGCGCGTGGCAGAATTATTACCAAAAATACTACGAAAATTATTATACCGCTCAAGCCGCAAGGGTCCCAGCAACAACAATTCCCCAGAAAATGACGACAGCTGCCGACGATAAAGGCTACTTTTCGTCTCAACCAGTCGAGGCCGAACAAGCACCTGAAACGGTCGAAACACTTTCAAACGACCAGGCATTATACGAACTGCGTCAGAAACTGCTCGGTAAAGTCCAAGATTCAGCCCACAAGATTCGCAAGAGTCGTCACTTTATCCCAATCCTGTCTGCCGTTTTGGTGGTGCTTTTGTTTGTCTTTGTCCAATACAACCAAGTCTTTATCGCCAACGTTAAAGCCTACGTTTCGCCAGGCAGTATCGACCCGCAGAATATCGTCGTTGATCCCACGACTGATGTCGTCGTCTCTCAGGAGTCTCGTTTGATCATCCCAAAGATTAATGTCGATGTACCAGTTACCTACGACGTTGGAACCGACAACGCATCGCAGATGGCAGCGATGGCAAACGGCCTGGCGCATTTCCCAATTCCTGGCGCCAATAGCCACCCAGGCGAAGTCGGCAACACTGTCATCGCCGGACACAGTAGTAATGACCTGTTTGATGGGGGTGACTACAAGTTCATCTTTGCACAACTTGAAAAGCTGAGTGTTGGCGACACGATCTACGCAAACTACAATAGTAAACGCTACACCTATGTCGTGACGCGAACAGAAGTCGTCAGACCAACCGAAGTCAACAAGCTCGTCTACCCAACGACAAAACCAGTCATCACACTTATCACCTGTACACCACTAGGAACCTCCCTTAACCGCCTTCTCGTGACGGCCGACCAAGTCAGCCCAGATCCAACTGTAGCCGCAGCAGCGCCTGCAGGAAGTGGCACAGCGACAAGCGGCACGACCAGTGCAATCCCTGGTAATAACGGCACACTGCTCGATAAACTCTTTGGTGGCGGTAAATAGAGGCCGTCGTTCCCGATAGACGAAACCGAGAAGTCTAGTTGAGAATCATCACGACGCGTTGTAAGTGATAGGCACCATCAGACTTGGCAATACCATAGATATATTTACCGTTTTGGCTGAGTGTTGCATCAAAGCCAGGCTCCATACCCATAATGACGTGGGTGTTCGTGCCATCAAACTCGCGAATAGAAAGGTGTCCGTCATACACCGCCCAGAGGTAGGCATCATCGAGCCACTGCAGGTTATGGGACGTCACTTCACTTGTCGTGACAGTGGACTCTGTTTTACGCATATACTCGATCTCGTAACTGACAAAATCAAGGCCCGACTGCACGACAAGGTGACTGCCGGTTCCACTAAACGAGAGCGTATCAACTTTCGACGTCGCGATAAAAGCGTCGTATGGCTTGAGACTCACATTATCTATGTCAGACGAAGAAGGGTATTTACCCTTTAATACTGCAACTTGTAGACCTTCCGAAATTGCGATGTAGTCATCGCTATAATACTGGACGCCCGTAATTGACAGTGGGGTCGTGAGGTCATTGACGACGCGGAGTACGTGCGGCATTTCATCACCTTCACGGTAGATACCGGCGACTTGATGCGTCGCATCAGCAGGGTCGATTCCGACGTACGTCATGACATTCGTGTCGAACATCTCGAAGCTTTTCACGTTCGAGAGAAGACTACGCGAGATAGTTGCACTACTCAAATCGAGTTTGCGAATCACGCCATCGCTCAGACCATAAAGGACGTTGCCGCTTGTTCCAGAGAACTGCAGCTCAGACACCGTGATACCCAGGAGCTGCGTCACATTGATACTTGATTCAGGCTTTTGTGTATCAACAACAATACGCTCGGACTGATCGTTGTAATTATGTCGGATAATAACGTAGCGGCCGTCAGTGTCCCAGCTCTCTATCGTGAACGTATGAGTCACGCCCACGGTTGTTGCCTCGGCGTACAGTGTTGCAGGTAAAACGATATTGGTTGTCTTGACCTGTTGAGATCGAAGGTCAATCAGCTGGAATGAAGGTGTGTCGGCTTTTTCTTGAACCATCAGCCATCTGTAGTCAGGGGAGGCTTTTTCGCCGTAGACCGCGCTAAAGTCTGCCACCGATTCGGTAGGGAGACTTTTTGGTACCATTCGAACGTAATCGAGCCACTCAAGCGTGCCGGCTTTGACGTCGAGCGTCTTTGACCATGCCTGGTAGCCAGCGCGATTCATTGCAAATGAATGCATACCCGCCATGACAGATTGTTTGGAAGGTGTATTGGCATTAATCGATTTACCGTCAATTGCAACATTCACGCCATTTGGTTTCGAGTCGAATTGTACGAGCGCACCTTGCTCGAGTCGACCCTTGTCACCATCGAGTCGATAGCCAAGAATAAACAAAATCGTTCCCGAGACAATCACCAATACGGCAAGAACCATTACGACATACGTAATAGTACGACGAATTAATAACTGTTTTTTCGTGGGACGTCGAAACATATCTCCCTATAGTATAGCAGTCTGCATACATTTTTTAATCAAGGCTTGCATAAGCGTGATGTTCCTTCTACTATAAGTAACAATGTATGCGGGCAAATCCCATACTTCATTTTGACCTGCGAGGAAGAAAAAACAGTATGCAATCGAACAAAACGGTAACAATTAACGGTAATCTTTACGACGCCGTGAC
>Ga0209512_1002107_pt1 | contig 22113 bp, 19 predicted proteins | sample frozenSSSSmetaG_FD_184142 | JGI IMG/M metagenome (GOLD analysis project Ga0209512, IMG submission 184142) | Glacier valley bacterial and archeal communities from Borup Fiord, Nunavut, Canada, to study Microbial Dark Matter (Phase II) -... | ecosystem: Environmental > Aquatic > Freshwater > Ice >...
GCCAGCCAATCACCGTCAGTGGATGTACATCAACTACCGATGATTGTACTGCTGAACCCAGCACCACCCGCGCCAAAGTTCCCACCAAAATCGAGCCTTGAAAAAACTCGTTTGGCATTTGAAACAAACTTCCTTGGTGAGATAACAGTAAACCCGCCACCAACATCAGCAAAGAAAGAATACCTCCAGCTGCTGGTCCCGCTAAAGAAATATCAAATAGTACTTGGCGATTTAGCAGCAACGACTCAAAACGAGTAATTGCACCAAAAGAACCAATTTGCACGGAGGGAAGAAAGAAAGGCAGCGCGAGACGGACTTGATAACGACGCGCCATTAACAGATGTCCGATTTCGTGCGCTGCTAAAACTGCAAAAATTCCGCAAGCAATTGGTAGTGCTTGTGGATATCGCATTGGTTGAGTAAAAAAATCAAAACCTAGCAAGATTCCCGATGCTTCAAAACTAGTAGCGATCGTTGCGAGTAGCAACACCACCGCCATAATTTTTTGCACTACGGTAGTCGGACGCGGATCGTTGCGACTAGGAAGCACGATCGCTACCGGCTTACCTTCTTGATTTTCCACCAGAAAAATTCGGTACTTATCCCCAAGTTTAGATTTTAAACTCGCTGTTAAGCGGTTGTGAACTGCTTCTGGCTCACCCCGCAGATTCCCTTTAAAGACCACTCCCTCTTGATACGGAATCGTTTCCGTGGCAAAGAATGTATCAATCCCGAAAATTCCGCGTATTGCGCTCAAATCCTCGTCTGGCAGAGGAATTCCAACTATTTTCTCTTCCTCTGTTGCTGAAGAAGTTAAAGATTCTGCCTCTATTCTTTGAGTTGCCCGCTGCCGTAATATTGTATCTTGCCCTGCAGTGCGTAACTGTTTTCCCAAATAGATGTATAATCCGCTGGAAGCAACTATGAAAAACAGGATACCGACAATATTGATATAAATCCCGGCGGCAAAAAAACCAAAGAATATCAGCCAGGGGGCGATTAACACCACTGACTGTAACCAGGCGTAGATTCCCAGTTTACCCAAAGGTCTGGCGCGATAAAAGCCCCAACCTAAAATGCCGAATGCGACTAATACAATTGTCGCGACGATAGAATTTTCTGATCCAGTAACCATCTCCAAACCTTTCGCTTTTGAGACAAAGCCCGAACAAGTCAGGTATTGCAGATTATCAATCTATTTTAAACCAGCATTGCACTGCGACTTTGGCTCTGTAGCGAAGTAGGAGCGATCCCTTGCGTTATAAAACTTTACCGCATTCGGTCGGCATCTGCATTCTCCTACCGTCCATTCCCAGACTGAATTACTGGGTTTTCGACAGCTTCTCGGTACTGTTGAACTTGTTCTGTATATCCAATTGGGAGAACTGTTTCAACGTTGGCATCAGGACGAGGAATAATTACCCAAGATTCCAAAGTCCCACCAAAAACGCGTTCTACAGCGTCAATCCCCGCCGCCATAGCGGCTTTGACCTCAGACACATCCCCCCGAATATTAACTGTGAATCGTGCGCTACCGACTCTAATATAACCGACTAGTGTAACTCGACCGGCTTTGACCATCGCGTCTGCCGCTGCGAGTACAGCCGGAAAGCCTTTGGTTTCAAGTGAGCCAATTGCCTGCAATGACATTTAAAATCTCCTGTAAAAACTGATGATGTGGTGGATGTTAAAATCGAGCGTACAACTTTCGCGGTCTAAAGTCTAACATTATCTAAATACACGGAACGGCTCGTCTTGTTCGGTGTAGTTGATTGGCAAAATCGCTTCTAAATTTTCTGGGGGATTGGCAATAACATAGTGGGTAATCACCTGACCACCGTAAGTTTGCTCTCCTGCTGCAATTCCCGCTTCCATTGCGACATTTACTTCCGAAATATGTCCCCGCACTGCGACTAATAAGCGAGCGCTTTCTGCTTGACCATAATATACCAGCGTTACTGCCCCAGCTTTGACCATCGCATCTGCTGCAGCTAGCACCGCCGGAAAGCCTAAAGTTTCAATTACTCCCACCGCTGCTGGCATGGAATTAACTCCTAAGTCATAAAATATCTGTATTTAATTTTACGTTGCTTTGATCCATTTATTTCAGCGGTTATTGGCAATGAGTAATTTTTTTGTTGCGGATGGGCAAAATTAGCTCTTGTATGAACCACTTGAACAAACCACTTGAACGAACCACATTAGCGCCAGCGAAGCGAAGGCTTTAGCCGTTAGCGCTAGCGCAGCGTCAGCCGAAGGCGTTAGGACGCAAAGAACGCGAAGAAGGAAGAAGGAAGGAAGGAAGAAGGAAAAGTGGAGATGTCAAATTGTTTAGGATCACTGTTGTACAGAGTTTTTCTAAATTAGGCAAAATAATTCTGGAATTTAAAGGGTTTTTAGTGTGGTTTTAGTTAGTCACATTTAGCTGTGGCTTAATTACCTACTTTAAACAATTTGTTATCGGAAACATATGTATAAATACTTAGGAAGATTTTCTCTCTGCTGTTTATTGATAGCGACGACATCCCTCGCAGGCTGCAATGTTCTCAATAAAAATGGGATTGGTACAACGCCAATTCAAAAAGTGCTCAAAATGCCATCTGACACTCAAGAAGTTACAATTCATGGTAAGGTGACAGATCAGATTGCCATACTGGGCAAAGGTATTTATCAGTTAACGGATGAGACGGGTTCTATCTGGGTATTAACAGATAAAGGAACGCCAGGGATGAATCAAAATATAGCTGTGACAGGTCATCTGGAAAAAGGATTTGTCTTTGCAGGGAAAAACTTTGGTCTTTCTCTTGTTGAGCAAACCCGAATTGATTAATGCTCAGAAATTTATCAAGTTTTGGTTTTTTGTTGCAAATAGATAACTAGTTGTTCTCCCTCACTATCAATGTGGGTTTTTAGCAAATTAACAGCCACTTCTGTATCCCGTTGGTAACAAGCTGCCAAAATTTGATAGTGTTCTTTCTGCGGTTCTAAATCATCCATCTGTGCCATTTGCATCCGAACATAGCGATCTACATTAATATGGAGCATTCTAATCATTGTTAGTAGTCGCGGACGTTCTGCTTTGGCGTAGAGTGTGGCATGAAATTCCCAATTGAGTTGTGTCAAGTTCGCTGCATCTGTTGTTTGTTCTATCGCTTCTTGAATCACTGTTGCTTTTTCTAAGTCAGATTTACTTAGTTTGGGAATCGCTAGTTCCAGTGCTTTCACTTCTAATGCACTCCGAATCTCGTAGATTTCTTGCGCTTCTGCACTTGTCAGCACTGAGACAATTGCGCCGCGATTGAGATGGAGTGTCACCAATCCTTCTGCTTCTAATTGTCTTAATGCTTCTCGTACTGGGATGCGACTGACTCCATACTGAGTCGCAATTTCATCTTGTCTCAGGGATTGTCCTGACTCATAAGTGCCTCGCAGTATTGCTGTACGTAAAGCATCGGCAATTAAATCTGGGGTACTACGTTGTTGCAGCACATTCGCTGCTAAATCATTGTTGTTCATAATTTATATTGTATATTGGATATTGTATACGATTTATCGAAATTTACCCTACGGACGACAGTTATGAGCATTCGACCTCAAAGCGATCGCATCATCATCTTCGACACAACCCTCAGAGATGGCGAACAATCACCAGGTGCAACACTGAACGTGGAAGAGAAGCTGGCGATAGCGAGTCAACTTGCTCTGTTAGGGGTAGATGTAATTGAGGCGGGATTTGCTGTGGCGAGTCCTGGAGATTTTCAAGCTGTGAAGACGATTGCGGAACTTGTTGGTAAAGAAGGGGGACCAATCATTTGCAGTTTGGCGAGAGCAACCAAGCAGGATATTCAAACAGCCGCAGAAGCATTGAAACCGGCGGTGCGTCCGAGAATCCATACAATGATCTCGACTTCAGATATTCATTTGCAATACCAGTTGAAAAAGACTCGTAGCGAAGTCAGAGCGATCGCGTCAGAAATGGTAGCGTATGCCAAATCTTTTGTCGATGATATTGAATTCTCGCCAATGGATGCGAGTCGAACTGAGCCAGAATTTTTGTATCAAGTAATTGAGAGTGCGATCGCCTCTGGCGCAACTACAATCAATATTCCGGACACAGTCGGCTACTGTACACCCAAAGATATGGGGTTACTAATTCAAGGTATCCGCGAAAATGTTCCGAATATCTCGCAAGCCATTCTTTCCGTCCACACCCAAAATGATTTAGGTTTAGCAACCGCCAACGCCTTGGCTGCGATCGAAAACGGTGTGCGTCAGGTAGAATGCACAATTAATGGTATTGGGGAACGCGCCGGAAATGCAGCATTAGAAGAGATTGTGATGGCATTGCAGGTGCGTAAAGCCTATTTTAACCCTTATTTTGGTCGTCCGGCGGAATCAGAAGCACCGTTGATGAATATCAAAACCACAGAAATTTACAAAACTTCCTGCTTAGTTTCTCAATTAACAGGGATGCTGGTACAACCAAATAAAGCCATTGTCGGTGCTAACGCCTTTGCTCATGAATCGGGAATCCATCAAGATGGTATCCTCAAACATCGCCAAACTTACGAGATTATGGCATCTACAGATATTGGTTTGCCAGAAAATCGGATTGTTTTGGGTAAACATTCAGGACGAAATGCTTTCCGCACCAGATTACAGGAATTAGGTTTCGATCTCAACGAAGCCGACTTCAACAAAGCTTTCATCCGATTTAAGGAAGTCGCCGACAAAAAAAAGGAAATGTCAGATTGGGATTTAGAAGCGATTGTCCGCGATGAAACGCAAATCCAAGTAGAAAGTGGCTTTCGCCTCGAATACGTCCAAGTCACTTGCGGTGACTATACCTGTCCGACAGCAACAATCACAGTTGTCACCCCAGATGGGACAATTCGTACCGATGCTGTTGTTGGGGTGGGACCAGTGGATGCAGTGTATCAAGCGATTAATCGCCTAGTACAAATTCCCAATCAGCTAATTGAGTTTTCCGTTCAGTCCGTAACCGAAGGTATTGATGCGCTGGGAACGGTGACAATTCGCTTGCGGTATGAAGAGCAAATTTTTTCGGGACAAGCTTCTGACACAGATATTGTCGTTGCCGCAGCTTATGCTTATATGAACGCGCTCAATCGCCTTTATCGGCAGTTGCAATCTTCAGTAAATTTACAGGTTGTCGGTTCGTAGCTGCAACACCCTAGAAGGGTGTCGCTATACATACAGAGCTTACCTACGTGGGCTACGCAAAACCAATAGTTTCATCTAACTCAGTCTATAAGTATATATTTGTAGCCTGTCTCTGCAGACTTTGTTCGTTTACTAACCGCAACACCCTAGAAGGGTGTCGCTATACGCACAGAGCTTACCTGCGTGGGCTACGTAAAACCAATAGTTTCATCTGACTCAGACTATAAGTATATATTTGTAGCCTGCAGAGGCAGGCTTTGTTCGTTTAGCAACACTCTTTAGGGTGTTAGCGATTTCCGTTAGACTAGCAAATGCAAGTCAGATAATAAAAGTATGGCAATTGGCATTTGGGTATTAGGCGATCAACTTTGGGCAGAACAATCAGCACTTTCTAGTTGCGTTGACCAAAAAGAGCGATCGCCTGTAATTTTCATTGAATCAATGCATCATGCCCAAGAATTGCCATATCATCTGCAAAAATTGGTATTAGTCTGGTCAGCGATGCGTCACTTTGCAGCGGAGTTACGTCAATCAGGCTGGGATGTCACCTATTCAAGTGCGCTTGACTTCAAAGTTCCGTTACTAGAGTGGATTACAAATCATCAAATCACTGAATTGCGGGTGATGACTCCGACAGACCGCCCCTTCACTAAGTTAATTCAAAACCTCAAACTTCCTTGCCAAATTACATTCACAACTAGCAATCGATTTATTTGGACAGACGAAGCATTTATTGAGTGGGCAAATTCGCGCAAACGCTTGGTAATGGAGGATTTCTACCGCGAAGGACGACGACGCTTTAATGTTCTCATGGTAGACGACCAACCACTCGGAGGACGCTGGAACTTTGATAAAGAAAATCGCAAACCTCCTAAAGGTAAACTTACCACACCGTCAGCTTTGTGGTTTGAACCGGATCAGATCACGCAAGAAGTGATCGACTGGGTAAAACAGTCTCCGGAATTTAAAGATAGTCAAAATTACTGGCAAATCGAACCGTTTCAGTGGGGTGTTACCCGACAGCAAGCCTTGATGGTTTTAGAATACTTTGTCAAAACACGCTTATCTGACTTTGGTCCATACCAAGATGCGATGGTAATCGGAGAACAGACAATGTGGCATGCTATGCTTTCGCCTTACCTAAATATTGGATTGCTGCATCCACTAGAAGTATTAGAAGCTGCCCAACAAGCTTATTACCAAAATCAAGACCAGTGGAGTTTAAACAGCATCGAAGGTTTTATCCGGCAAATTCTCGGCTGGCGCGAATATATGCACGGAATTTACCTACATATGGGAGAGGACTACCCAAACAGTAACTATTTTAATCACACGCAGCCTTTACCCGCTTTTTACTGGACGGGTGACACAAAGATGAATTGTCTGCATCAAATTTTGACACAAGTCAAAGAAACAGGGTATGCCCACCACATTCAGCGATTGATGGTGTTGAGTAATTTTGGTTTAATTGCCGGTATTTCGCCGCAAGAACTGCAAGACTGGTTTCACACTGCATTTATTGACGGCTACGATTGGGTGATGCAAACGAATGTCATTGGGATGGGGCAATTTGCGGATGGCGGACTCATGGCATCAAAGCCATATGCTTCCTCAGCTAATTATATTAACAATATGAGTAATTATTGCCAGTCTTGCTTTTATAATCAGCGCGATCGCACTGGCGAAAATGCTTGTCCCTTCAACTTCTTTTATTGGGATTTCCTCGATCGCCATTATGACAAACTTAAACTTAATCACCGCATGGGTCAAATCTTATACAATGTGAAGCGATTTAGTGATGAAGAGCGGGAATTAATTCGTCAACAAGCAGCCCAATGGCGAGCAAATCATCTACAGACTGAATATTCTCTGCCATCCACACCGCCCAAACCTGCAACATAGTAATTTTTAATAATCAATCTAACTAAAGGAGTAGATTTCCGCTTGCAGCGCTCACAATATTTGGTATCCGGGTAATTACTGATTTATTTTATCAAATATTCATGACAACTACGTATAATCTCGTAAAATGATATAAGATAAAAAAAAAGGTCGGTGTAGCCCCCGACCTCATTCAGCAACTGTCCGTTTGGTTTACAAATCTAATATCGCTTTTTTTCGGCAGCTTGTGGGTATAACAAGTTACTTTATACGGATTCGTGTAAGTATTTGGGTTGGTAACTTGTTAATACCACATACTGAAGATGTAAAAGCCGCATACAACGGCAAATTTTTTACTTAATCGAGCCTAATTACCGTGTTTCTGAGTTGGATGTAGGGCACAACATTGTTGTGACCCTATAATTACCTAAGTAGAAATACTGTCACTTCAATTTAAGATTCCTTCCTTCTTTGCCATTGATCGCATCAAATCAACAACGCGGTTGGAATAACCCCATTCATTGTCATACCAAGCAACAACCTTAAAGAAATTGGGATTTAACTCAATTCCCGCACCAGCGTCAAAAATACTTGAGCGGCGATCGCCTCGGAAATCGTTAGAAACCACATCTTCGTCTGTATAGCCTAAAATCCCTGCCATTTCGCCTTCAGATGCTTGCTTCATCGCCATACAGATTTCTTTGTAACTAGTCGATTTAGCTGTTTTGAAGGTCAAATCAACCACCGACACATCAGGAGTAGGTACGCGCAAAGCCATTCCTGTGAGTTTTCCTTTCAACTCAGGTAAAACTAGAGCCACAGCTTTCGCCGCTCCGGTAGAAGAAGGGATAATATTTTGGGAAGCACCACGTCCACCTCGCCAGTCCTTTTGACTAGGACCATCAACTGTAGGCTGAGTCGCAGTCATCGCATGAACCGTGGTCATCAAACCCTCAGTTAAGCCAAAATTATCATTTAACACTTTGGCTACAGGAGCTAGACAATTAGTAGTGCAACTAGCATTAGAGACGATGGTATCCTTCGCTGGATCAAACAAATGATGATTCACACCGACTAATAAGGTAGGTACTTTGTCGGGAGATTTGGTTGGCGCGGAAATCACCACCCGTTTCGCACCTGCTTGTAAATGCTTAGCCGCACCGACATCATCTGTAAATAATCCTGTTGACTCAACTATATAATCAGCACCCCTCTCACCCCAAGGTAATTCAGCCGGATTTCTGAGGGCTGTACAAGGAATAAATTGACCATCAATGACTATTCCTCCATCTGTTGCTTTCACCTCGCCGTCGAACATTCCGTGAGTCGAGTCGTATTTGAATAGATAAGCCAGGTTATCTGGTGGTACTAAGTCGTTAATCCCGACAAACTCCATATCGGGGTTTTTTACTCCAGTCCGCAATACCAGTCGCCCAATCCGACCGAATCCATTGATTCCGACCTTTAACTTAGCCATGTCAAAAACTCCTGTGAAGAATGAGTACAAGTTACTACCCGATCTCAATCTACATCGTGTTCAAAGATACATTTAAATCGTTGAGACAATCATATATGGGAGTAATGCTCACAATTTGCTGTTCATTGGTGACAATCTAGTATCACAAACTATTGTTACCAAACATTAAATAAAACAAAAGAAAATTATAGGATTCGCCAATTATGAAGAAGTGTTGCCAAAAATTAAATAAAAAAAAGAAAATTAAGCAAGATTTAATATAGTAATAGACATCACAATGAGAATTAGTATATGAATCCATAAGATTCAAAAATTAAATGTCAAAATTAGAAGACGCTCCATTAAGGTGCAGGCTGTAACTTTAGCTAAAAACCAGAAGCAAACTCAAAAAGCAAAGTTAAAGATTTTGTTAAGAATCCAACTCAGAGAAGTTATACATAGATATGATCGCTTGTCTTTTGCATCTAAGAGTTAAATCAACTTTATTCCATGTAGTTCAAAAAGGAGTGCATCTTCGATGACTAGAAACAACAAAAAATCAGCCCAACGCAAGCCTTTTAATCTTAGAGATGCGATTAATCAAGTCTCAACCAGATGCTCAATTTGTTGTGTCCTCCCGCCACACATGCTAGAACACATCGCTAAAAATGGTAGTAGCGAACAGCGGGAATGGGCATTTCAAACCTTGAGTATCTCGGCACAATTTCGCGGTCGTCGGGATGTCGTCGGTGGGATTGCCTTCATGGCTCCAGCTGGTGAGAAGCGGCGCACTGTTTACAACGCTCAGAATGGCACCCAACTCCCAGGCAAATTAGTGCGTGGGGAGGGAGATCCGGCAACAGGCGATTTGATGGTGGATGAAGCTTATGATGGTGCCGGAGCAACGTATGATTTTTACCAAGAGGTATTCGGACGGAATTCTGTTGACAATAACGGGCTGCGTTTAGACTCAAGCGTTCATTACAACAACAAATATGACAATGCCTTTTGGAATGGCAGTCAGATGGTCTACGGTGATGGAGATGGTAAACTTTTCGACCGTTTTACCAAGTCAATCGATGTGATTGCCCATGAACTCACTCACGGCGTCACTCAGCACGAAGCGGCTTTAGCTTATTCTGGTGAATCGGGAGCGCTTAACGAGTCGATGTCTGATGTTTTTGGGTGTATGGTAAAACAACGCTTGAACAAACAAACGGCAGAGCAAGCTGACTGGATCATCGGCGAGGGTTTGTTCACAAATCAAGTTAAAGGTGTTGGTATCCGCTCCATGAAAGCACCAGGAACAGCATACGACGATCCAGTATTGGGCAAAGATCCTCAACCCGCCCATATGGATAAAATTTACACAGGTATCCGAGATAACGGTGGTGTACACATCAACTCAGGTATCCCTAACTATGTCTTTTACTTAGTAGCGACCAAAATTGGTGGTAACGCTTGGGAAAAAGCCGGTAAGATATGGTACACAGCTTTATGCAAACGCATAGACTCAAAAGCAACTTTTAAACAAGCTGCAGAAACGCTAATCAAAGTTGCTGGCGAACTCTACGGCGATGGTGGTACGGAACAAAAAGCCTTGACTGAAGCTTGGAAAGAAGTCGGAGTTTTATAGAGGCAATGAAGTGGGGATCACACGGCGTCATCTAATTGTCGTTATCTGGGGAATGTTGCTAGTTTTTGTCTCCGGCTGTATGGCTGTAGAGAACAAGAACATGCAAGTTTCCCTAGAACGTAGTGGCGGCTTTGCCGGAATAGTCACGACAAAAACTGTTGATACTGCGACTTTAGGTACCGACGAAGCCCAACAACTGCGTCAATTAGTTAAAACTGCTGATTTCTCTCATTTACCAGAAGCGATCGCATCCCCTACAAATGGGAGCGATCGTTTTCAATATAAATTGACAGTAGTTGAACATGGTCAGCAACATACAGTCACCGTTAGTGAGACTACAGTACCAACTTCCTTACAACCGTTAATTAAATGGTTGTCCCAGAAGTAAGGGGGAAGTGAAGGAAATTATGAATAATGATCGGAATCATGTTTTGTCAGATTCTAAAAATAGAAACGCTGATTTGGCTGTTACAGCACAAGAAGCACTGCGTCAAAGCGAAGCAAGATTCCGCGCTATCTTTGAGCGTTCTGGTACGGGTATCGGACTTGCAGATGTCAAAGGACAAATCATCGATAGTAATTCAGCGCTGTGTGAAATGTTAGGTTACAGCCGGGAAGAACTGCGCGGTAAGCATTTTGTTGATTGTCTCAGCACTGATGAAGTCAAAATAGATGAAGATTTAAACTACGTACAAAGTGCATTTACGGAGGTATTAAACAATCCTGGTGTTACTTTTACATTTCAATATAGATGTAAGCACAAGGATGGTTCTTGGCGTAATGTTGAGGCTGTAGGTTGTAATTTGCTGGACGATCCGAGCGTAGAGGCAATTGTGATCAATAATCGAGATATCACAGAACGTCACCGCTACGAAACTGAAATGTGCCAAGCTAGAGATGCAGCAGAAGCTGGTAGTCGAGCCAAGAGTGAATTTTTGGCAACGATGAGTCATGAACTGCGGACACCATTGAATGCGATTATGGGTTTGTCTCAGTTACTACAACAAGAATTATTTGGCTCACTCAACGATAAGCAGAAGGAATATATCGACTGCATTTATAGTAGTGGCGAGCATTTGCTAGCACTGATTAACGATATCCTGGATTTGTCAAAGGTAGAAGCAGCGAAAGAAGAACTGATTCTTCAGGAAGTGCCAGTACAACAATTATGTGACTATGCAGTGAGAATGGTACGCGATCGCGCCCATAATCAAGGATTACAACTAACCACTGAAATTGATCCTCAAGTCACGACTTTTATTGCTGATGAGCAGCGCAGTAAACAAATGCTGCTGAATCTTCTCACTAATGCCATCAAGTTCACCCACTCAGGTTCGGTGTCATTAGAAGTGAAAAAAGTACCGCAAGGAACTGAGTTTATTGTTACCGATACAGGTATTGGCATCGCCACCGACCAACTAAACTTATTATTTCAACCATTCCAACAACTTGACAGTCGGCTAAATCGCCATTACGAAGGAACTGGTTTGGGTTTAGCTTTGACGCGTAAATTAGCGCGTTTACATGGTGGAGATGTTACAGTCGAATCAACTTTTGGAGTAGGTAGTCGATTTACCTTATTTTTCCCTGAGCATTTTGTCCAAGAGAAAGAAGACAAACTAGAAAATATTTCCCCCGCTTCTGCTACTTTCACCAAAAAACAAATTTTGATTGTAGAAGAAGACGATCGCACTGCCAAATTGCAAGATTACTTACTGTCAATTGGCTATCAAGTCGAACGGATAGCTAACAAAAGTGATTGCTTACAGCAAGTGCAGGTGCGACAGCCAGATTTAGTTTTCCTAGATATGCAGTGCCAAGACAATGCCAACATAGATTTATTGCACAGCCTGCGTCAAGAACCAATATTCAAAGACTTAATAGTAATCGCTATGATTCCAACGGGAATGGCAAGCGAATCCTGGCTCAAAGCTGGTGCTGATGATTGTCTATTTAAACCAATTGGTATTGTTCAACTAGAGTCAGTCTTAATGCGACACCTTCATTGAATTGTAGAGACGCGTTAGCAAAGCGAAATCATTAGGGTTTAGCCGTTAGCATTAGTACGACGAAGTGCAATCAGAAGGCTCTCTTAAATTTGCGTCTCTACCGGCATCAGGATAATGTGAGTTCGATGGGCGCGTAAGCTACTATGGTAATTTTTACAAGGTACGTGGAAGCAAAGTGTCTTTTCATCTTAAAGACGAGCTAGAGGATGGTGATAGAGCCAAATTTCCCCATTATTTTTGTCACTCAAGAAGCTTATGAACTCTCCAAAGACGAGACGATGGGGAGCAAATCTAAGTTTTGGTTCGATCATCAGGAACTTGGTCTCTGTTTATATAAGCGAAACCGAGAAAATTTAGGTGAAGATTGGGCAGAGAAAGTTGCATCTGAGTTATGTGAACTTCTGGGATTACCTCATGCTGTTTATGAATTGGCAGAAACTTGGGAGGGGAATCGTGGTGTAGCGTCACCATACTTTTTGCCCGAAGGGGGAGTCTTAGTTCATGGCAACGAGATTCTCACTTCTATTGTGCCAAACTACCCCACGTTCCTAACCTACGGCGCATCACAACATACGATTGATATCGTGCTGAGAGTTATCGAAACGCATAGTGTGATGCCTATTGGTTGGACTTCCCCAAGCGGTATCCAAACAGCAGCAGAAGTCTTTGTTGGCTATCTTTTATTAGACGCGTGGATTGGCAATGGAGATCGACACCATGAAAACTGGGGATTTGTGCGAAATAGCACGACATCTACTACAGTAGAAACTGTATACTTATCACCAACTTACGATCATGCCTCATGTCTAGGACGTGACCTCTCCGATGAACAGAGACACACACGCTCAGTAGAGGCATACGTGAACAAATGTTTTTCTGCTTTTTACAATAATGTTGATGATAAAAAGCCCCTCAAGGCGTTAGATGTGTTCCAGCGAGTGCGATCACGTTATCCTCAAGCAGCAAATGTATGGCTTAAACGCCTTGAAACCATATCAAGGACGAATACAATAGATATTTTTAATCGTATTCCTAAGCATCGAATCTCGTTAATTGCTGCTGACTTTGCACAAAAGATCCTTTAAATTAACCAAATCAGGCTACTTACCTTGAGGGAATAACTATCTTGAAGACACTTAAAACATTGTTTTTGGCTTGGCAAGACCCCAATAGTCGCTTCTGGTTTCCTATCGGTCGATTGACATTTGACGGAGAAACATACGTATTTGTTTATATCCAAGGTGTAAAAGAGGCTCAAAAAAAATGCGGTTTTGAAGCTTTGACATCATTTCCGCTTTTAAGTGAGGTGTATACGTCAATTTACTTGTTTCCTGTGTTTGCTAATCGGTTGATGCCTCGTTCTCGTTCTGATTACTCAACTTATATTCAATGGCTGAATATTTCGCAGGATCAAGATGACCCCATTGCTATCTTATCCCGTAGCGGAGGTCAGAGGCAAACTGATACACTCACTGTTTTCCCTTGTCCCGATCCAGATGAAGACGGACGGTATTATCTTCACTTTTTATCGCATGGACTGCAGTATCTGCCATCGTCTGCAATTGAGCGCATTAACCGTTTTGAGATTGGGGAAAAGTTATGGTTAGCTCACGAATTTCAAAATCCATACGATTCCCAAGCCTTAACTCTAACCACTGAGGATCACTATATTGTAGGGTATTGTCCACGATATTTACTAAGTGAAGTTTTCAAGTTGTTAGAGAATGGTAGCCTTGTAGAGATGCGTGTAGAACGTGTCAATCCACCACCTACACCGCTTCAATTCCGTCTGCTATGTAACATGACTGCCCAAGGTGACAAGCGCCCCTTTTCAAGTTTTGAGTATCAGCCTCTGACAAATGAAGTTCCAATACTCAGCAGGTAAGGCGGCGTTGAATAATAACGTTATGCTTCAGCTTTTAGCCTTGTTCAAAATTGGAGATAATTGGTGCCATGCTTTCACCAAGTTTCCTTGCATCAAAGCTGCAATACCATCTAGAGCTTGAATTTCGCGTAATTGAGGGTTTTTAGCTAAAGCCGGGGCAAGAGACTTTTGGGCGGCTTGCGGTTGCCAATTGTAGAGTTGGACAAAGGCGAGATAAGTATAGGCGTAGGGATTTTGTGAGTCTAACTGAGTTACTTGTTGTAGAGACGCGATCGCTCCCTTGACATGACGCTTTAAGATATTAGCCAAAGCTAAACCATAAGCCCAATCACGGTTAGAAGAAGACTGTAATCGATGTGCCAGAGTTAACTGCGCCTGCACCAAGTAATCCTGAATCGGATCGTATTGATTAATCCGCCCAATTTCAGCAAATACTTGCCCTATATCCTTGATTCCATAAGGTAACAATGCAGCTTGTGTCCGTAACTGAGTCACCAAATCCAACTCTGGTGCCTTAATCGCCGTCGCCTGTGGATCAATTGTCAGAGTGACAGGAGGAACTGGAATCGAGTAACTTTTCCCGGACACGCGGTTAAGATATTTCGCTACCAGTGTGTAAGCTCCGGTCGGTATATTCGCCGGTGGTAACATTGCCATCCTTTCCGTGACTTGAAATGCACTCTGTAAATTTGCGGTAGGTTGAATTGTACCCATCCCAATACCGTGATCATGTATCCACGATTGGGGATTTTCGCCTGATCCTAGCCATGTTAATAACACCAAACCAGATTGTAAATCTTCCCCAGCACCAGACCACTCATAGGTAACTGGCACAGGTATTCCCGGTGGGACTCTCTCTGGTACAGTGACTTTTGATAACGTGATTGTCGATGGTTTGCTGTTTTGACGTTGAACTTCAACAGTAGGTGTTTGGCAATGATACAGTCTGAGTTGACTGCGATCGGGTAAACTCCAAGTCTGCTGAAGTTGAAAATCCGGTGATGTCTCCACACCTTGCGTCATTGCTGCTTGCGAATCCGGAACTGACCCTTGGTCACCAGTTTTGGTGAGAAACCACTCCAGCGATCGCCGATCCTGCTCAATTAACTTTGCTTTTGTCCCTACCTGACGCCCATAAACTTGAAAATTCTGTAGCGCTCCATAATAATTGAAATTATGCTGATTAATTGTGCCAGTTGAAGGCAATACTCCCAATGTAGAGCGCAGATACGGTTCGGTTGCAATAATTTTGGCAATCACCTGCTGATGTGGTAACTCAACTCCTTGATCAGGATGGTGCTGACCATTGGGACTGAGAACTTGAGCGATTCGGTCACCGAAACCACTAAGCGGAAAAACATTCACTAACATCAATAACACCGCCAACCCTATCGTCAAATAGCGGGTACGGTTTGCCCATAAACTTCGCCCACGAGTTAAACCATAAGCCAAAAATATCGCTATCTCTGGTAAATACGGCAACACATAGCGATCGTCTTTATTAATATTCAGCGAAGATAAAAAATAAGCCCCCACCCAATATAAAGCTAACCATTTTAAAGCATCGGCATCCCCTTTTGTGCCAACGCGCACCGCATTATCTTTGCGGAATTTAACCCGCCCCCAGTAAAATAACAAACAAACAATAGGTACAATTAATAACAAAAATGAAACCTGACTCGGCAATTGTTTCCAGTAAACAAACCAAGACTCTAGCTTGTCTAAACCCGGTTGACCTTCCGCCACCGCCGCATCAACAGTTGCCCGCTTACCAGAAGTCAGAATAATTAGCCAGTTGGTACGATACCAAGGACCAAATACCAAAATGCTAGTGCCTAAACCTACAACCAATTGCCCTAACCGTCCCCATCTCCTGTGGCGTAGTAACCCACTCGCCACCCAGACAATCGGCGTCAGTAAAAAGAACACCGCCGTCTGCTTCACCATCAGCGCCAATCCGCAGGTGATCCCAAATCCTAAAACACTTCCCCAGCCTCCTGTGGTTCGCCAAACGGTCAGACACCAAAAACTTAAAGTGACAATCGCCGCTAACGGGTAATCAAGTAGAAAAGCTTGGCGATATATATATAGACTAGGTAATAATTGGCAGATTGCCGCTGCCCATAAACCTACTTCGGCACTAAATAATGTTTTGCCCAAGCCGTAAACGGAAATGAGTAGAATTGCACTATAAAACAACATTATTAATGCCGCTTGGTCTGGCCCAGTCCCAAAGATTTGTTGTGCGATCGCTCCACTAACATAAGTCAAGGGCGGAATTTTGGAAGAAAGCATCAAAAAACTAGTCCACCAATCACCATTCAGCCACTGCGGATGTTGCAAGCCTCGCCAGTAATTTAATGAGCCAGTTAAATGATTAGCAATGTCCCAACCAGGAACTGAGTGATCCAAGGCAAACCACAGGCGATCAACCACTGCACCTAGCAGCCAAATGATGCTGAGTATGGATATATTTCTTAACTTATTTCGCCGATTTGTCTTAGCCACATACTTCACCCTCGCCAGTCCAAGTAGACAATATCACGGACGACTGGCACTCAGCTAAGTCATTGGCTACAGCTTAAGTCAAAGTACAAAATTCATTTATATCGAGCAGAATTTCACCATAATCCGGAATCCAAGCCAGCCATTGCGTATCAGAAGCTTCGCACAGCAACCAAGCTTCATCAAAGCTAAACGCTGTTGGTGGATTAAATAGCTTGACCCAACTAGAAGGTGTGAATTTTGGCACGCTGGCACTCGTGCGGCCGAGTTTCTCCCAAGATGGTTCACTTACGCCATCTGAGAGCGTTGATGATGGATTAGCGCGAAAATTTTCTTTAACTTGCATAACCGCTCCTATATAGCGAAAAGCAGTTCTAGGTGAAGCCCTGTACTGGCATTCGCTGATATAACCAATATAGCAAAATATTCTGTACCTTATGTTACAGAATATTTGAACTTAAAGTGACCATGAGCCATTTCTCGGAGCTTTTTGAGGAACGGCGGCAAAAAAAGGTGCAAATGTTACAATTCTTTACTCATTTTCACATGAGGTATACCTGCGTCTTCAAAGCGATCGCCCACTTCTTCAAATCCCAACTGTTGATACAAACCCTTGATATACTCTTGGGCATGAATTATGACGTGGGTAATCTTTTTCTCAGCAATAGTATCTAAAGCCTTGGTCATAATTTTCTTACCTAGACCATACCCTCTAGCTATGGGTAACACCGCTAATCGTTCAATTTTCGCGGTTTTCTCATCCAGATATCTGACTCTCGCTGTCCCCACCGCTTGCTGATTTAAATAAGCAATAATCTGCTCACAAGCTTCATCTTGACCATCAAAATCTAAATCTGGGTCAACCCCTTGTTCCTCCTGAAATACCGTCCGTCTAATCGACTGTATCGCTGGTAAATCCGTAGGCTCAGCCAATTTAATTACTAGATCACTCATAAGAATACCCGATTACTATTAGACCTTGATATACTCTTGAACATGAATTATGACGGAATTACTTGTTATTTTCATCCACCAAACACCAGCTTATTGCTACAGAGCAATCTAAAACAAACTGCATTAAAATCTTCGCCCCTCTTCAATCATGGAGCGGACTGACGTTTGATCCAATGCAACTTCTCGCTGTAGTTGTCGCATTTTAGTAATTGCATTACTGAGAGAATTTTTCGTCGTAGGCTTTCCCCAAGCGTTATATCGCACTTCAGTTTCTCTGACTTCTGCAACTGGATTACCTTGCAACGGCTGTACAACTATCACTACCTCTACATTTGTATCTTTTAAATCAGTGGGCATCTGGAGAAGCAATATACCATCTGCCCCAATATGTGCTTGCAACTTCATCGTTTCCATATTCACCTCCTACACAATATTTTTAATAATAAATCCAAATATTATTGCTAGATCTACAAATTTTTCCCAGCATAACGACCATGAGCATTATTTTGGAAGATTCCCTCCTCACTAACGAGGAGGGTTAAAGAGGGGTTTCTCTTATTCTCTAATCTACCCCTTCAATTGGTGCAAAACCCTGACGTTGAATATTCTCCGTCACAGTGCGCGGTTCCAAGAATTGTAATAAGTAGTCAGGACCACCGGCTTTAGAACCAACACCCGACAGCTTGAAACCGCCAAAAGGTTGACGACCAACAATCGCCCCCGTAATTGTGCGGTTAATGTACAAATTACCAACTTCAAACTCTGCTTGCGCCATTTGAATGTGAGAAGGAGTCCGCGAATACAGTCCACCAGTTAAGGCGTAGTTAGTATTATTCGCCACAGCTAAAGCCTCAGCAAAATCATTCACCCGAATCACAGCCAAAACTGGACCAAAAATTTCTTCTTGGGCAATAGTACCTGTAGGCGATACATCCGCAAAGATTGTGGGACCGACAAAATAACCATGATCCGGTGCTGGCATTTCTAGCACTACCCTCGCTTCAGCACGTCCCATCTCAATATACTCGCGGATGCGATCGCGGGCATTAGCATCAATCACCGGACCTACTTGAGTACTCGGTAACTCCGTCTCCCCAATATTCAGCGATTGAGTTGCAGCTACCAAGCGTTGCACAAAAGCATCATAAATGGTCTTATGGACAATCACCCGTGAACAAGCCGAACATTTCTGTCCGCTGTAACCAAATGCCGATTGCACAACACCGACAACCGCCTGATCTAAATCAGCACTCTCATCCACGATGATGCCATTTTTACCACCCATCTCCGCAATTACCCGCTTCATATGCTTTTGACCAGGTTGGACAATCGCCGCTTCTGCGTAAATCCGACAACCTACTTCTTGCGAGCCAGTAAAAGCAATCACATGGGTATCTGGGTGATTCACTAAATAAGCCCCGACTTCTGAACCCTTCCCTGGTACAAACTGAAACACCCCTTTCGGTATTCCCGCTTCTACCAAAATTTCCGCAAACTTCGCCGCAATCACCGAAGAAGTTTCCGCCGGTTTCAGCAAAGTACAATTACCCGCCACCAAAGCCGCCACAGTCATTCCCACCGCAATCCCCAACGGGAAATTCCAAGGAGAAATCACCACCGCAATTCCTCGTGGCTGGTAGATATAACGATTGGTTTCACCCGCAACATCATAACTAAATCCTTGATCCAACCGTTCCATCTCATCTGCATAGTAACGGCAGAAATCGATCGCTTCCGAGACTTCCCCATCCGCTTCCCGTACCGGCTTCCCAACCTCCAACACAATCCAAGCCGATAACTCAGCCCGTCGGAGTTCCATCAAATCAGCAGCCTTTCTCAAAACCCCAGCCCGCTGTCTCACTGGAGTACGCCGCCAACTCGGAAACGCCGCCTTCGCTACAGCCATCGCCTGCTGCGCTTGTTCTACACTCAACAATCCAACCTTCCCAATCACCTCACTAAAATTAGAAGGATTAACCGAATCAATCATTACCTGAGTATTCACATACTCGCCATTTACCAAAGGTAAATAAGTCCCCCCTAACAAAGTTCGCACATTCGCAAAAGCCGCCTGCTGACGTTCCCGCGCTTCTACTTCTGCATAATCTGTATCCGCCGCATTAAATCCTTCTGGGCGATGCGCCTTCACGGGAACTACTTCCGGCGCAGCCAACAACTCCTCAATCGGTCTTTCTTCCAAATTCTGCCGTAAAAACGAGCTATTCGCCGTATTCTCCAACAACCGCCGAATCAAATACGCCATCCCTGGTAATAAATCACCATAAGGACAATAAACCCGCACCCGATAACCACGATCAACTAACGCTTTTGCCAGCTTATCGCCCATCCCGTACAACACTTGCATCTCAAAGCGCCGCCGGGGGATATTTAAAGTTTCGGCGATCGCGATGGCGCGGGCTTGCGATCGCACGTTATGACTGCCAATCGCCGAGTAGACATATTCGTGATTTTCCAGCAATAACTGAGTTATCGCCTCAAAATTAGCATCAGTCGCGGCTTTGTCGTTATAAACTGGTTGTTCCCAGTCTTTTTGCTGCGCTTTAATGGTTTCTTGATCCCAATACGCACCTTTGACTAAGCGAATTGTCAACGGATAACCACGCTGTTTGAGCCAAGCAATCAAGTCGCGGACATCTTGTTCGCTGTCCCGGAGATATGCTTGAGTTGTGATGCCAATGTCTGTGCGATCGCGAAACTCTGCTTCCATCAACAATTTTTTCAAAATGCTCAAAGTCAGGTCTTTGTAAGCATACTGTTCCATGTCAAAGTGAACAGCACCACCTAATTCTTTTGCCCGACGTAGCAAAATGCGGATGCGATCGCTAACTCGTTCTTCACTACCTTGCGGATCTAGGGGGTCAAACTGAGAATAAAATGCTGTTAACTTGACAGAAACCTGGACTTGTGGTATCGATTCGCCATCGGCTTGGTCAATTGCGGGGATGGTTGACCAATTTTTGGCAGCTTCCACTAATTGTTGCATCAATTCTAGGTAGCGATCGAGATACGACTGCGCTTCCGCTTCGGTAATTACGGCTTCACCTAGTAAGTCAATGGTGAAAGCCATTTTCTCTTTTCGCAGACGTTCGACTGTCTTGATCACTTGTTTGATGTTTTCGCCGGAGATGTATTTATGCGCTAAAGTCTCGACTGCTGTGGAAACTGTGGTGGCGGCTACTTGTCCGGGGATGGAATCGGCGGAAGCAAAGTTCAGCATGCTTTTGAGGGCTGCTGGTAGTTCGACTGACTCATCGCCAAGATATTCTTGGAGGTGGGTGGCGATTTCTGGTTTGCTGTGCAAGGCGGGGAGGGTGTCGATGAAGCGAAATAGCTGCATTCGTAAGCCGGGATTACCCATCGCCCAGGCTAGTAGTTTGTCGTCCCAGCGCATTTGGTCGCGCATTTGGGCAAAAAATGAGCGATTTTCTCGCGTTGCTGCTAAAAGTTGTTTGGCAATTTCTTGGGTTTTGGCTTCGTAGTTGCTTTTCTGTACTTGTAATACCACGCTCTGCGGCTCCTAGATCAAGGCTGGGATTTTTATCCTTCTGTTTCTATTTTCGTCTTTGTTGGGGGGATTGGCATTGGTTTTGGGATTTTTTTTGAAACGCGGAGGGCGCTGAGGGGGCGCGGGGGAGCGCTGAGGGGTCAGAGGTGGGAGATTGTTTTGAGTGTTTGTAGTAGTTGGATGGCTGAGTCTGGGCGGGTGATGTCTAGTTTTGGGAGTAGTTGATAGGTTGGTGGGTTTCCTGAGTGGATGTAGACGAATTGATAGTCCATACCGTTGGTGGTTAGTCCCCAGACTGATGTTTGATTTTCTAGGCTGGTGTGTGCATAAGTTAGTAGTTGTGGTAAGCCTTCGGAAGAGTTTATACTGCTGTTTTTTGATTCAATTACTAAGATCCACAATGGGGTAAATTCTGTTTTTTTGATGGCTAAGATATCCATCCTGCCTTTGATGTTTGTGTCTTCGTCAATGATGGAGATATCGGCGATGTTTTCTTCTAGGGTTATTTTTATACTTGAATTGTAAAAGCCTGCTAGCCTCATCAGCGGCGCAAGGATGAGAAATTTAACTTCTCCTTCCGAAATTTTTCCCTCTGCATAGTAATCACGAAACAGATTACTAATTTCTTGTAATTCTTGCAGCTCAAATTCTGTAATAGTTAAGAGTGCTGGTAATAATGTAAATGAGCCTTGTTGCTCTTGAAATTTTAAAAGGCGCTGAATATCTTTCAGGTTAAGATTTTTGGCATCTATAGTTTTCATTTATTTTCTTTCTGTGAGTTTTACAATTTACCGTTGCATACTCGCATCTTTCCTTCTGCAACATCAACGCATCACTACTGATTGTGCCAAGGATGCGGCAATTATGATGCAGCGTGCTTTATATGAGTTTAACTTTAAACGGATACAGATGGGGAAGAGTGCAATAGCTGCTGGTATTGGTATTCACCACAGGGTTAGCGCATCTCAAACCCTATTGACAGCCGGATCATAGTATGGAATCGGAGTTTGAAACAGCCGCCGCCAGTACAGAAAGCATATACTGATCGTTCATCGCAGCCCGCCTTGACTTTTGGCG
>Ga0209512_1002109_pt1 | contig 22106 bp, 27 predicted proteins | sample frozenSSSSmetaG_FD_184142 | JGI IMG/M metagenome (GOLD analysis project Ga0209512, IMG submission 184142) | Glacier valley bacterial and archeal communities from Borup Fiord, Nunavut, Canada, to study Microbial Dark Matter (Phase II) -... | ecosystem: Environmental > Aquatic > Freshwater > Ice >...
TTCCACAATGGGCGGCATTCGATATTTTCACCTTCCATAGCAATCCGGATCTGATCGCGTGTGACGTCCCAGCAATTCTCGGGATTTACCTGTATGCAGGTAAGCCAATAATTTGAATAAAAATCGACATTAGGCTCCTGCTGAAAAGTAATCCCTTTGAAAACTGATAATTCGCGCTTGTAATAGCTGAATATTTCGCGATGGCGTTGTATATGATCATCGATCACCTCCATTTGTCCCCGGCCAATTCCTGCACAGACATTCGACATCCGGTAGTTATAACCAATCACTTCATGCTCATAATGAGGGGCACATTCACGCGCCTGAGTGGCTAAAAACCTTGACCGGGTGATCAACCATTCGTCGTTCGAGACCAATGCTCCTCCACCAGAGGTAGTAATGATTTTGTTTCCGTTAAATGAATAGAATCCCATTAATCCAAAAGTGCCTGTCGGTTTTCCTCTGAACCTGCTTCCCATTGCTTCTGCAGCATCTTCAATAACCGGAATTTTGTATCTCACGGCGACCGACATGATCTGATCTATCTTAGCCGGCATACCGTAAAGATGAACCAGAATGATTGCCTTTGGCTTTTTCCCCTTTGAAATGCGATCAATGATTGCACGCTCAAGCTGTTTTGGACACATATTCCAGGTATCCGACTCGCTGTCGATCAGTATCGGCGTGGCTCCCTGGTAGGCAATCGGATTTACGGAGGCAGTAAAAGTAAAACTGGAGACAATTACCTCATCACCTGCTTCAACACCAAGCATTATCAACGCCAGATGTAAAGCCGCAGTCCCGGTGCTAAGCGAAGCTACATGATCTACTTTATTATATAAGGCAAGTTCTTTTTCGAAAGCATCGACATTCGGTCCAAGAGGTGCGATCCAATTGGTATCAAAAGCCTCTTTTACATATTTTTGCTCCGAGCCTCCCATGTGTGGAGATGCAAGCCATATTTTCTTAGGCATGAGAATAAATTTTAGTTAATTCACAAGTTTTATAATGTGTCAACATAATAGAAAGCGTTTTTGAATTAGCATATTCGACAGTTTTTATGCTGCATTCTTACATTTTTTCAGCGCCAGTATTTCCATCTGACAATTAATTTGCTAATTTTTAAAAATCAGGAAACGTTTCTAATATCATCATTTATAATTGCAGACTGCGAATTATTGACATCTGAATTTAAAATCTACATATAATACGTATTAATCTTAGAACTTTCCTCAATATTTCAGATAACTACCTGTTACAATCGTTAATACTCATTGAAAGCATAAACTCACAATTGTTTCCTTATAATGCAGGATTGAAGCATTTAGATTCAAAGAAATATTTATTTATTGATTCCAAAGACTGACATTTAATGCAGAAACAAGTTCAGAACAGACGCGTAATTAACTATTTTGTTATCTGACTTTCAAACTATTTTCAAAATAATAAAGAACAATTGTACTTTAATTTGCCGATGTTTGGTAAATCCATCAAATGTAAATAATTTTTTTAAAATAATAAAATTCAAATGATTTTTTCAGTACCAAAATGTAAAATTAACATAGAATAAATTCGATTTTTTTTACGTTAATTATCGGTACTTTTTTTTATAAAGTAGAGATAGGGAATTAAAATGATATTATATGCCCGTAATTGAACCGGGCTGTAATCTGAATAATCACCTGATCAAACCAGCTATTCCAATGATTACATATAAAATCAAAGTCTGCTATGCGACTTTTAACCGTTAGGTATTATCTGTAATTGATTAAGAAACTATTTTTAAATAGTTTCTTAATCAATTGTTTGGCTAGTCTTTTATACAACGGACCGATAATCCATTCCCCTTAAAAAGCGGAGCCCTGTCTACCTTGCCGCTGCCATAATACAAAGAGCGGAAAAAAGCGCTTCCGTCATCTTGTTCTGTAGAACTCCAGAACAGGCTGTAACTACCCATCTTATTGAAGGTGCCATCGCCGATCCGGTTGCCACCCGGAAGTGCAGCAAAGAGGCTGTTGTTATTACTCGCCGGATCGTTTCCAACATTACCAGCAGTAACGGATAAATTCCATCCGGAGGTTTCCGCCATCGATTTTGCGATGTTGCTGCCGTTTCCCAGGTAACCATAGCCTTTACTGGTGAGGTAATCGGTTAACCGGGTCCATTCGGCATCGGTAGGTACATGCCATCCTGTTGGACACAATTTTCCGGAATTTACAGCGTACCAGTTATACAATGCACTGTAAGTGCTTTTATTTGCAGCATCGTTGTTGTACCAGCAATAGCCAGCGGTAACAAGACCGCTCCAGGAAGTATTAGCGCCAACATTCGGTATCGCTGAACCATCGTTAAATTTGGTAGCTCTGAGGCTTTCGACCATCCATATCTGTGTACCAATTTTTACCGTATGATAAATGTTGGCATCAATGTCGGTAACCGTAAGTCCTGCAACATTGGGATATAAAATAACCATTCTTTCAGAACCGTAAGTTGTACCTGTTGAATTGGTGGCATAGGCCCTCACATAATACAACGTATTGGCGCTTAAGTCTGCAATATCACTTGTGAAAACTCCAGTTCCGGTACCATCGGTGGTTTTGAAATTGGATGTTGTCGGATTTTGCGAGGTGCTCCAGCAAACGCCACGTGCTGATACTACAGATCCGCCATCATTTGTGATTGTTCCGCCACCTGTACACGAAGAGTAACCAAGCTCTGAGAGTGAGGCGGTTGTAATTGCGGGAGCAACTACCGGCAAAGTTGTAAAACCTACCTGTGCACTATAACCTGTTCCCGCACTGTTGGTGGCGTAAGCCCTTAGGTAGTAAGTTGTGTTTCCCGTCAGACCGGTTACGGCACTTGTAAAACTTCCTTTTCCGGCGCCGTCCGTTGTTTTGTTATTGGCGGTGGTCGGATTTGGAGAGGTGCCCCAGCAGATGCCACGTGCAGTGATTGCAGCACCCCAGTCAGCAGTAATTGTACCGCCGTTTATAACAGAAGTTGCAGTGATACCAGACAAAGTTGCCAAATTAAGATAAGGCACCTGTAATAACGTGACAAAAGTAACCTGCTCACCATACGCAGTACCCATCGAATTCGTGGCATAAGCCCTTGCAAAGTAGGTGATATTTGGTGTCAGACCGGCGAGGCTTGAAATAAAGCTTCCTGTAATGGAAGCTTCAGAAACGGTTTTGCTGTTTGCAATTGTCGGGTTTTGAACGGTACCCCAGCAAACACCTCGTGCGGTGATTGGTAATCCGCCGTCGCTTGTGATATTACCGCCACTTTTTGCTGAGGATATCGCAATTGCTGATATTTCGGTGGTGGTGATCACCGGCAAAATTGCCTTCGTGGTGGTCGTTACCTGGGCGCCATAACCTGTTCCGATACTATTTGTAGCATAAGCCCTGATATAATAGACAGCACCAGGAAGTAAACCTGTAATGGTGCTCGTAAAAGCCCCTGTTCCGGTGCCGTCCGTTGTTTTGGTGCTGGTGATTGTTGGATTTTCTGTCGTACTCCAGCATATTCCACGGGCAGTTACGGGCGAACCCCCGTCTTTTGTGATTGTACCACCGCTCGTCATTGTACCTGTTGCGCCAACGACTAATTCGGTGGTTGTTAAAACGGGCGCCAAAGCCAATGTCGTGAAAGTGGTCTGGGCACTGTAAGCCGTTCCTAATTCATTAACTGCATAAGCTTTTATATTATAGATGGTGCCCGATGCCAGTCCAGTAACCGGACTGACGAAAACACCGAAACCAATACCGTTGGTGGTTTTACTGTCCTTTGTTGTAGGGTTCTCGGCGATGCTCCAGCAAACGCCGCGTTCGGTGATGGTGGTACCGTTGCCGTTGGAGACGGACCCTCCGGAACTGGCAGTGGCGTCGGTGATATTTGTAATTTCTGCAATTGTAACGGTAGGTAAGGTCTTAATGACTTCCTTCTTACAACTGATCATCGGGGATAACAGCAGTCCTGCGAGGAGAATTGAGTAAATCGCGGATTTTGTTTTCATGGATGTGGTATTTATTAGGTAAAAATTATGCTATAAAAGTAATGATTAATTCAATTCGTTGGTTTTTAATTGTTAATATTTAATAAAAATAAATAAATATCCGTTTGATTTTAAAAAGGTGAATTAAAAATTAAATATTCAGTAGAAAATTTGGCGTAATTCAACAATGGAACTATTAGTCAGTTCGACAATTTGGCAATGGAAAAAATTTGACAATTAAACAATTTAAAAATGCTGACCGGTGAATTGTTGTGGTTGATTTGCCTCCTGCTTTTGTCGGAGGATCAGATCATCAAATTTCCAATCGGCTTTAGCCAAAATAATGATCACAGGAACAAATCTTCAAATGGTATTTCTAAATAGGTGTGGCTAAAGCAAGTGGCAATTCAGCTTATCAAACCACTATATTTAAAATCGTAAAGGGTCATTAATAAATATTTTTTCAGGATCTTGTCTGGAATCAAAAAATGTTAAAAGGTATATTTTTTGATTGTTGTCATCTATTTTGTAGTAGAAAGCGTTGTTTTTATCGATGATGGCCTTTCTCAGGTTTTTGTGTCTTGTCGATGCAGGAAATATACCCGGATTTTTTTGAATTGCATTTATCGTGATAAGGGTTCTCTGATTAAACTGAATCATTTCCTTTTTGGTCCAATTTGCATTCAAATATTCAATAACCCAATAAAAAGTAATCTTTGCTTTTGCCGACCAAATAATTTCCATGTCAGAATCCGTACTTTTGTTTGGCTTCCTGAATTACCTGTTCATGTGTAAATATATTTCCATTTTCAATATCCTGAATACCTTCGAATATCGAGTCCTGAACTTCGCGTGGTAATTGATCCCACCAGTCCTTTTCCACCTCTTTCTGGAAAATCGTATTTATTTTTAAAAGAAGTGTTGGGTTTTTTGTATTTAAAATTTTTTGAACCAAATCTAATTTTAATGCCGGAATATCCATAATCTGCGATATTGATGAGAACTATTGTAAAATTATAAACTATTTTGACAATTACAATTCAGGTGGAATAGCTTGCTATTAAAAATAGCTCTTCTTAAATATTGGATTTTGACAGTGGCTTTTTATATTGGTGATTTTGATTTGCCATCTGCTTTAGCCGGAGGATCTGATCATCAAATTTCTGACCGGCTTTTGCCAAAATAGTTAACACAGGAACAAATCTTTAAATGATATTTGTGAATATGTGTCTAAAGCCAATTTGTATTAAATCTCTTAATCAACTGGCTAAAACCAGTGACAATTCAGTTAAAGCGATGGTCAATCTGCCAAAAGCAAGCGCTGCTTTCCAGTCTTTTCTGATTTTTTTACCTTCCGGCAAAATCCGATCGGATTTCCGGTTTTGTTACATGTTTTACATTTGTATCATCCGTCCTCACAATCTCGCCCAAAGCAGTCCAACATATTCATGCATCGCCGTTTCCATGCGGAACACATTGTCTGACCGTGGGATAAATGCGTTGAAAGGGTGCGGATCTGTCCCCTTCTTATTCTGATAGTTGGTTGGTGCTGCGGTTGCATTGATCCCCTTATCCCTGAACAGGTACATTGCTCGCGGTATGTGGACTGCGTCTGTAACGAGGTAAAGTTTATTCTGTATACCGAAAGTTAACCGGAATGTGGCAGCCTCGTCAGCCGTGTTTTTAGTCGTTGTAAACTGATGAATATCATTCTGTGATACACCTAGAAAACCCGCAGTCTGTGCAAGAATAACAGCCTGGCTTTCTGTTTGTTCTCCTTTGTCACCCGAGAATATCAGTTTGCTTCCCGGAACAGTATGGTACAAACGAATCCCTTCTATTAACCGTGCTAACGCTGCATTTGACAACTGACTGTTCGGCGGCAGTGACTTATCGTCTGTATGTCCGGCACCGAGCACCATGATATAAACAGGGACAGCCGATACTGCATCATCAATTGTAAGCAGGGGTGGATATGTGCGCTCGAGGTTACCTACCATTGCCTTTGGTAACCAGGCTGTGGTGATGATGCTTAACCAACAGATGGCACTGATCAGACAAACACGTACCAACCGTTTTTTCTTCAGGAAGTACCCTGCAATCCCAATCAGAATCATCAACCAAAGGATGGGCAAGGGGAGGATCATTGTGGAAAGGAAGGCGTGCATAGGGCGATGGGGTGAAAGGGTGATGGGGTGAATGGGAGAATAGTAGTCAGGGACGAGGCGAAAAGGGAAAGGGGAGTCAAAGCGATTGAAGAAAAAAGAATGTCTTATACTGAAATTAATTCTAAACCCTGAAAGGGTTCAATATCAATAACCCCGGGTTAGGAGGAACGACGCCACCCGGGGAAAGCGATGAAAGGACAGAAAGGGCGCATCTGGAAAGCATAATAGAAAAGATACTGCTGTATGCGCCGCATAGCCAATCTTCCGATATATTCATCCTTCAGGTTACGGACAAATTGATATTCGTAAAGGTAGGAAATTTTAAAAAGATGCAGTATTAACACAGAATCTGTAAACAAAATTCAGGACGAGTCACGCTTGCAATAATTTTACCGCAGCGTAATTCCTCCGTCAATTTTAAGGGTACTGCCCGTCATCCATTTGGTGGCATCTGATAATAAATAAATTGCCGCATAGGCGATCTCTTCCGGTGTTCCGTAACGTCCTAAAGGATAGTTACTGATTTCCTTCTTCAGATCATCATCAGAAAGTGCGACCGTTAAATTTGTTTTAATCATACCTGGTTCGATCGCATTGGCCCTGATCCCGGATGATGCAAGTTCAAACGCAATCCCCTTCATATAAGAGTTGATTGCTCCTTTTGAAGCCATGTACATGATATTTCCAAGTGATGCAAACGATGCAGCAACTGAAGAGATAAATACAACAGAGGCTTCATCCTTTAAAAGTTTTCTTTTGTACAACTGCTGTGACAATAAGGCAGGGGCGAAAAAGTTAATTTGCATCAACTCTTCCAGTTTTTCCTCCTTAATGAATTTCAGTGGCAATCTTTTGAGTATTCCTGCACAATGCACCACACCATCCAGGCAGGGAAGGTCTGTTAATAAGAGATCTAAACCGGTTGAATCCGAGAGATCTGCCATTATCTTGCGATGACTTTCACCAATCAGCTGATGATCGGTTTCCAATAACCGTTCCTCATTCCTTCCGGTAATAATCAACTGAGCTCCAAATTTTGAACATTCAATAGCGATGGCCTGGCCAATCCCCGATGATGCACCGGTTACCAGGATTGTTTTACCTTCGAGTGAGAACGGGTTATTCATGGTGCGAATTTAAACGAATTAATACGAATGAAGAATGAATTGTATCCTTGTTCAATGATCAAATTATTGTATTGACAAATTGCCCCTAAACTTCCACGATGTCTGTTATCGTACAATTGTCAAAATTAAGAATAGCTGTCGCCCAGGTCATACCAACTCCGAAACCTGACAGCAGCAACGTTTTACGCGTCATCAGCTGCTCCTTTAGTTCCGAAACGATTGTCAAAGGAATCGATACAGACGAGGTATTGCCATATTTTGCAATGGTAGCAGGAACCTGCTCTACCGGGAGTTTCATCTTTTTCATCAGGTAATTATTCATAAAATCATTAGCCTGGTGGAAAACGAAAAAATCGATGTCTTCTTTTGTTTTTCCTGATAATTCGAAAACTGCTTTTATGTCTTTCGGGATTTCCTTAATTACAAAGTTAAATACTTCCGTTCCATTCATATAACCATGTTCTTCACTTCTGATATTGCCGTAGTCATCCACCACCTTTTCCTGAAGCGTTTCAACTGAACTGGGATTCCGGTATCCTCCCGCATTCATCTTGATCAGGTCTTCGAGCGATCCGTCACTGTTGAGTGAAAAATAGCTTTTCCCAAATTTTTTATCCCTTTCTATCATCGCAGCCACTCCGCCATCACCGAATAAAAAGGCTGTTTTCCGGTCTTTCGGCGAGTAGATTTTGGATCGGGTCTCACCATCCAGTAACAATGCTTTCCGGAGTCCGGAGCGTTGCATCAATGCGTAGACCACTGATAACCCGTACACAAAGCCTGAACAACCCAGGCTGAGATCGAATGCGATCGTCGATTTTGCCAATCCCAGCCGGTGCTGAAGGATCACAGATGTGGCTGGCATCCGGTAGTCGGGCGTCTGCGAAACAAAAACAAGCAGGTCAATTTCCGAACGATCAGCACCCATTTCGCCAATCAATTTTTCGGCAGCTGCAAAGCACAGATCCGACGAACAGGTTTTATCATCTGCAAACCGGCGTTCTTTTATACCCACTTTATCAATGATATCCTTTACTACGTCTTTCGGAAACCATGTTGTATATTCATAATTATTGATCACCGTTCGGGGAACTGCAGCCGATAATCCAGTGATACCAACATTTGTAAATTCAAGAAATGCCATATTAATTATTATTTTTGAACGAACACTCCCTGTTCCCAGCAGCAGGCGAGGGAGATTTGCATATTTTGAATACTTTACTTGTTGTTATTTAACGGAAAATCCCGATTGTATTCCCCATCCTCCTTTATTGGGGAATGAAGTATTTAATATTTCAATGGGGACGAGCCTTTATAAACGGACTGATTTCCTGAAATCTTCTCCTACTACTGAATCCGATTTTGAATCTCAGCATAAAGTTCTTCCAGTGTCAGAAGATTTTTGAAAGCTACACCTTCAATTAAAACTTCATACTCCTCATCGATCATAGCGATTAATGACAGGTAAGCCAATGAGTTCCACTCTTCGTAATCACGAAAAATATCCTTCATTTGTAATTCACGATCTTCAATTTCGAGTGTTTCTTTGAATAATTCAATAAATCTGTGTTTCATGATAAATATATTTTAAGTTGTTTTTGATGTCTTTTGATGAATTATTTGCCCACGTAGGAATTCTCATTGTTCATTTCCTGTGAGTCTGTTTTTGATACGTTTTATGTCATTTATTCTTCTTAAGGGTCATGCTTTCCACACAATATCTCCCCTTTAACCGTTGTTTATATTTGCAAATTACTGATGTGCTTCGCCGGCTGTTAAACCTCTTTCGTCACAGCGATTACCCGCTCTTTAAACCGGTAAAAGACAACTGTATCGTTCTCTACATTTTTATCGAGAATCATTCCTGCAGTTATTTTGTTCCGGTCGCCCACCTTAATTCCAGGGATTGTTGCACTGTTGATACCAAACAGATTTTCATTGCCGATGGAAGTAAAACCAGAGAAACAGACATTCGGAGATATAAAGTTGAATTTTCCGAGGTGCGTATCATGCCCCATACTGCTCCTGGAATTAATGAGTGTGAAATCACCCAGAACGACATTGGGGCCGATATTGGCCATCGGACCAATCACAACTCCTTTGCCAATCGTGGCCGAAGGAGATACATAGGCTGTAGGATGAACAAGTGTAATAAAGTCAGCCCCCTTTTCGCTGAAAAGTTCGACAAATAGCTTGCGGTATTTTAAATTGGCGATACCCATCAGGTAAGAAGTGTCATGCCTGACAATATGATCTCTGATGCCACCCAGTAAAGGGGCTGAGAACGAATAATTGGCATAATTATCAGGATTGTCATCCAAAAAACCAATTACTTTATACTCATCGAACCCTTTTATCTGATTTGAATACCGGACGTAGTCGTTCAACTCTGCCCCATGTCCTCCGGCACCTATAATAATGATGTTCGTCATACTTTATTATTTAAAAGTTAGAATTTGTAAAAAAGAGAAATTTAGATAATGATTGATAGGGGTAAGAAGGCAGATGAACGAAATATGCGCTATGTACCCTCCCAATTCTGTCATCCATTCTCTGATTGCCCGTTTTAATTACTGCTTCCCCTAAACATTCCCATTGTCGCATCTGCACCGGAGTTAATTCCTTCCCGTTTAAAAACCTTCACAAATGTGAGCCAGAGGATCCTGATATCCAATCCTAAGCTGATATGATCGACATACCATACATCAAAATCAAATTTTCGTTCCCAGCTGATGGCATTGCGACCGTTGATCTGTGCCCAGCCGGTGATACCCGGACGCACTTCGTGACGGCGTGCCTGTGTTTTATTATACAACGGAAGGTATTCAATCAGCAGCGGTCGCGGACCGATCAACGCCATATCGCCCTTGATCACATTGATTAACTGTGGTATTTCATCGAGCGAAGTCGTACGGATAAAACGTCCGGCAACCGTTATTCGCTGATGGTCGGGGAGGAGTTGTCCATTTGAATCGCGCTTGTCATTCATTGTTTTAAACTTCACAACGTAAAATGATTTCCCCTTTTTGCCCGGGCGCTCCTGTATAAAGAAGACTTTTCCACGATTGAAAAAAAATAATGAGATTATAATAATTAAGAAAAACGGAAAAAAGATCATAAAGCCAATAATGGCAAGTATTAAGTCTATTAGTCTTTTAAAAAAATAGCGATACATAGATTAAGAATATAAATTCAAAAGGCGAGGGCCTGGATATTGTTATTGCTGAATACAAGATTATATTATCGACAACAAACAACGCACTTTTTTTTTAGAAAAACAACTTTAAAATACTTATGACCGATTATTTAGAATGAAAAAACAGTATTGGCTCTTTTCAAAATAATATAACACGTAAAGTCAGCAGAAATGTAGCATTCCAATATTTCAAATTTGAGACGATGAAAAATCATTTTTTGCCACCAAAACACGAAGACACAAAATTTCACCAACGATAAAGTGTTAAATATGAGCTTTGATGTCCCGAAATTTCGGGATTGATGACCTGGAGATTTGGTGGCATTCTTATTTGTTATTTTTCAGGATATCTTATATATGAAAATATGACATCTATTTATTCTTATTGCTACCGACTTTTCGTTCTTATCGGAACAAAAAACAAAATCCGAACTAATGCATTGTATGATTCTTTGCCGGTATGCTTTTATAAAGAAAAAGAACATCCTTTTTAAGCAATCGCTTTAATGGTATAAAAAACAACAGATTGCTGAATTAGAATACGACATTAAATTGTTCTCTGCTTAGTTGAATAAACCCAAAACCAAATCAACGATCCGGTCAGCTGTTTTTCCATCCCATTTTTCAGGGATTAACCCTTTTTTCCACTTCCCGCTAAAAAGCTGCGCCATGATTGGTTCGATTGCTTCCGGATTGGTGCCAATCAGTTCATTCGTTCCCTGGGTCACTGTTTCGGGCCGCTCGGTACTGTCTCTGAGCGTGATGCAGGGGATGCCCATTACTGTGGTTTCTTCGGTTATTCCGCCCGAATCGGTAATTACTGCTTTGCTGTTTTCGACCAGGTAATTGAATTCGAGGTAGCTTAAAGGGTCGATTGTATATAACCGGGGATTGGTAATCTGCAATCGTTCCAGTATTTGTTTTGTTCTTGGGTGTACCGGAAATACGAGCGGAAGATCCCTGGAATGGTTGATGATTGCGTTTATAAGATCACCTAACTTCCCCTCTTCATCCACATTTGAAGGGCGGTGCAGGGTCATCACCAGGTAGTTTCCTTTCGTCAACCCTTTTTCATCCCATATTTCAGGTTTTTTGAAACGGGGCCTTTGTTTATTCAGCGTATCAATCATTGTATTACCCACGAAAAATATCTGTTCTTTACTGACGCCCGATGCCAGCAGGTTGTTATTTGCAATTACAGAAGTCGTAAAAAAATAGTTCGTGATACTGTCGGTCACAATCCGGTTGATTTCTTCAGGCATTGTCATGTCCCACGAGCGGATCCCACCTTCTACGTGGGCAACTTTGATGTTCATTTTACGTGCCACTATCGAACAGGCCATTGTTGAAGTGACATCGCCAACCACCAGGCACAGATCAGTTGGTTTTTCCATTAATACCTTTTCATATCCGATCATAATTGCGGCAGTCTGCTGAGCCTGTGTCCCGCCGCCGGCGCCAAGATTGATATCAGGTGCAGGGATGTTCAATTGCTCAAAAAAACTGTCACTCATGTTTTTATCGTAGTGCTGACCAGTATGGATCAGACGAAAGTTAATGTTCTTTCCCGCTTTCCGTGCCTTCACGATCGCATCAACAATTGGTGCTATCTTAATAAAATTTGGCCGTGCACCTGCTATTAAATCTATATTCATTTCGAATTATCAAGTTGTTAGTATTTGTTCAATCAAAATTTTGCCGATTCGTGATCATTTATCAAGGAGGACCAAAATATGCCTGGTTATTATCAATGATCAACGTGTCAGGTTTATCTGTATATCATCTGTTTTTCAATGGCTAAAAATAACAATTTTTGGAATGAAACACGCAGGGACGATCACGCAGGGACGATCACGCAGGATCGTCCCTACGTCGACGCGATGCACAACAAAGACTCTTTATAAAACAAACAATAACTATTTGCAACTGGATTTTGCCGATTCATAGATCATTTTACCCAGGGTGTAAAATTCACTTGCTTCTGAGACAGATGGTTTACCATCGGGTAAAAGGCCCAGTTCACCTGGATATCTTGCATCGATATATAACTGGTCAAGAAGGATAAGTAAATCTGTATTTATCTCCGAAGTTACCTTTTCTTTAATCTTACCATATAGCATCTCAAGCGAATGTGTTTTTTTTAAGCCCAGATCAAATTCTTCAATTATAGCCTTAAATGATTTTTCAATTGCTTGCTGCGCATGAAACGCAGACAAATGAGTAAGATTCTGGTGCCAAATTATTTCCCGAATCAGGAGAAGATCACTTTCTGCACTAACCAACCAGTCATTAGTTGTTTTTTTCATAAAGGACTTTTCCTTTCGTTAAAAGTTCCCTGGCAAACAGGCTGTTAAGCTCAATAAATTTCTGATGCATTGCTTTTGTATGTACTATTAAATCAATCGGAAATTTAGTTTTTATCTCAGAGATCGATTTTGATATTCTGAGATAAATTTGACTCTTTTCCGAAAAACTAGAAGGTATGATGTCATCACTGGTTACAACCAAAATATCCAGATCACTGTTTTCGTTAGGCGAGCCATATGCGTACGAGCCAAAAAGAATAATCTTCTCTGGTTGTGTCGACTTTAGTTTCTCGACTAATAATGGAATAAAGTTTAATCCTGTCATAAAGCGTAACTATTAATGGATCTTTAATTTGCCATACATTCTGACCAAGTTTTACAAAAATACGAATTTACACGGAATGGGTAACGAATTTCACGAATTTGGACGATGTTAATTTCATAGATTGGTTTTTAGATGCATTTCCATATCATGTGCAACGACTTCAAATTAACCAATTGCAAATTGATCCCGGGTGATTTTATTTTTGAATTGCGGTGCAAAGATCTGTATTGTTTTGATGATCGTTTCCAGCTGCACCTCTTGTTGTTGGGTTGTCCTTTTCTACAAATATTTAACTCCTACGGAGTATTTGATCGTGGTAAAACGACAGATGCATATGTCTGTTTTGTGCAACGACTTCATATAAACCAATAACAAATTGATCCCGGGTGATTGTATTTTTGAATTGCGGTGCATAGATCATTTTTGTTTTGCTGATCGTTTCCAGTTGCACCTCCTGTTGTTGGGTTGTCCTTTTCTACAAACAGATAACTCCTACGGAGTATTTGATTGTGGTAAAAAGACATCACTAAGTTAAACGATCAACTCCAATTTTAGGGTCACGAAAATCGCATAAAATTGCAGTGATCACAATTGTGTCATTATCTGAAACAACTCTGTAGTGCACTGTGTAAGGTAACCTTTTTAAAGGGGCGCAACGGATGTCAAAATAACGAACCTGAAATCCGTAAGCATTTAATTTTATTTGAGATATCTGAGACTTAACATTTTTAAAGAAACGTACACCTAATCCTTTTTTCCGTGAATTATAGAAATCGATGGCCTGTTGTAAATCATCGTAAATTTCTGCAGCGTAAATAACTTTAAAAGCCATTGTTATAATTTTATTTTTCGCTCAATATCATCCCAGGTCAAACAACTTTCCGGAAATTCTTCCATCCGCTGAATACGCTTTCGAACAATTTCCTTATGTTCTTCTGAAACGGCAATGTCAGAATCTGATTCAATGGTTTTTACAAACGAGATGCTTTTCATCATTTCGACGAAAATATTTTCCTTGTCATCAGGTATTGTTATCGTAAAACTTTTCATTCCATTTTGTTTTTACAAATTTAAAGAAAATAATTGATTCGCATCTTTTGGATAAACCTGGCTACAAATAGATAACTCCTACGGAGTATATGATTGTGATAAATGGGCAAATGCTTATCCATATTTAATGCATCGACTTCAGAATAACCAATAACAAATAATTGCCTATGTTATAAACACAATAATCTTCTGTCAATAATAATTTGTCAAAACACATTGAAAGAAGGTTAATAAGGTTGTTGGTGTAAGGTTGGATGTCTGGCTACTAAGGTTAGGGAATGAAAATAAGGTTTTATAAAATAGTTGTCCGGTGTTTGTTTATTCGTATTTATTAAAATGTATTCTCCTCCCAACAATATCATCTGATTCACCATCACGCAGGATCGCCCATCCGTGACATACCTCATCTGGCGAAAAGCATTTTTTTAAAGCTCCGTAGGAGCGGTGCATTTAATAGCCCTGGCATTTAAGCCAGGGATGGTGATGCCGGAGGTTTAAGTACCGGTCTGCAATATCCGATTGATTTTGTAACCTTGAACCGGCAAAAAGAAGAAAATCTACAGAAAGACGATTTTTGGATGATGAAATTTTGTATCCTATGATTTACACATTAAATTTTTGTAAATTTTTAATATTCAATGCGCATTGGCATCATCATTTTTTTGATCCACCGGTGTAGAACTCACATGAGTTTATTAGCTTCGCTGATTTTCAATTGGCTACACCGATCTTCGATTAGCTTCGCTGATTTTCAATTCATTCCTTTTTGCGGTATTTGTGCCATGCTCGTTTCACAAGCGAGTAGATTGCAGGGTAATAAATCTATAATTTTTCCATCTCTTCGAAGAACGTACTTTTGTCCATGTTAAGGTGACGTAATACTTGTTTCACAATAAATTCAGGAATAGGATCAATATGAGTTTGTATTGTGATTGGTCTATCCATACTCGATTTAGACCATTTCTCGTGACCACCTCGACCTTTGGCATCCTTAATGATATTTAATCCCTGGCTTTTAAGAAATTTACGAAACTCCTGCAATGGAATATTAGATAATTTCTTTGTCGACATCTCTCGTGCTTTTTAAACGAATGAAGGCAGTCCAACTTCCTGATGATAAGTATTTACAGGATATTTATCAAATATCTCAGAAACATACTCATTATTGGATATTATAGATGTAATACTTGGAGCCAGGATCTTTTTAGGCCTTTTTGCCAATCCTTTCAATTCCCAACCTAAACTTATTAGAACTTTACTTAAGGTTTCTTTTTTTAATGTGTAATCAACAAAATCTTCAAAAACAATTGCGAAAGAATCTTTAGCTTCATCCATGGTATTTCCATAGCCTGTTAAATCTAAATGAGGAGAATATATAAAATGAATCTTATTCTCATCCTCGAAATGAAAAAGTAACAGCATAACCTTAACATTACCTGCTTTATTTTTATAATCGCCTTCAAATATATACTGTGCCATACCTAAATTGATATTTTATCTATGTCCAAAGATAATTAAAACAGAACGATTACTCAATTACCCTAAATAATTTTCATTCAAATGACTATGCAAATATATATGCATGTCAGACTGATTGATAAATATGAAAGAGAAAAAGATGAATTAAAATCCCCCGTAAACCGTTCTGCATTCTCCGGACCGTATTGTTTCGATGCGAATAAAGAGGTCGACCACGTAGGATTGCCCTTGCAGATAGACGACCACGCAGGATCGTCCATCTATTAATATACCTCATCTGTTGAAAGCAATTTTTTAAAGCTCCGTAGGATCGGTGCATTTAATAGCCCTGGCTTTTAAGCCAGGGATGGTGATGCCGGAGGTTTAAGTGCCGGTCTGCGATATCCGAATGATTTTGGTATCCTGTACCGGCGCAAGTAAACAAATCAATCGTTATGGAATGAATCGGAAGGAAATTAATAGGGACTAAAATAAATCAGAATGCGTGCCTGCCCTCACCAGGAATATAGTTTTCAGGTCTTTTTTAAATCTGTCCGAATATCCAATTGCGTACATGACTAAATCGAGTTGAACAGTTCATCTACACTTGACACCATTGTAACATGGCCTGAATCAACATCCTTAATTGCCTTCAAAGTTTCAAGATTTGGTTCGGAAAAATTTTCAACCACAATTTCATTATCTAATTTTGCAATTTCTTTAATCAACGCAAGGAGGTGCTTTCCACTACCCGTTTTTTCGTTTATTGTTAATTTTATTGTTGTCATGGTGGCATTGTTTTTATACAAAAATACGAATTTACACGAAATGGGTAACGAATTTCACAAATTTGGAGGATGTTAATTTCACGGATCAGTTATCTGATGTTGTTATTGTTTCCCTAATTATTGGATTAAAAGAATTGAAATCTAATGATGTCTATTTTTACGAACGATCATATTCTAAACCAAAACCTGATAAAGGGGTCGGTTACGCAGGATCGGTTACGCAGGGATGATCACGCAGGATCGCCCCTACGCGATGCGCAACAACCGTTTATTTAACGTTCAATTTTATTTTTGGTGCTTCCTGCCAATTGATTTGTTCAATGGCATTTCCCATTGAGATAAATTCGAAGTCTTTTATAAATTTATTGAATTTATTAAATGCTCCATCAATGCCATAATACGAGAAAAAATAGTTCTTACTATAAACCCGTTTTTGCTGACTGTCAAAATCACGGATATGAAAATACGCCAGGTTATATTCCGATTGGGTCATCCATTTTTTGATCATCCAGTAAGGAAATAGCCGGAAATAGCCGCCTCCCGAAAACATCAGCTTTTTATGGAGAAACGTGGCATAACTAATCGGGAACTCTTTCAATAGTTGCCCGTTAATTTCAATCATTGATGGTTGCATCTCCTTAAAAGATGGAAAGCCGCCAAACCTGCTTTTTACAGGGATAATGGAACTGTCGCAGGTTATCCCTTCACCGATCAAGATTTCCAGCGCCCATTGGGTATTTTCTGTGACAGAGAAAGCCGGAGCCCGATAGAATTCAATCTTTGTTCCAGTCAGCTGTTCCAAACTGTCAATCGACTGATGTGTATCCTCCTTAAACGAAGATGGGGTCATTTGATTAATAAGGTGGTGATTATTGGAATGACATCCAATCTCATGACCTCTTTCCGCAATTTTTTTGATCACTTTCGGATCGGAACGGGCAACAGTACCCAGACAAAAAAAAGTAGCTTTTGTATCAACTTCATCCAACCGATCCAAGATCTTGTCGAGGTAATCATCAATAATGGGAAGGTAATAATCACGCCCGCCTTTGGGATATAATTCGTAGATGTACCATTCCTCAATATCAAAAGTAAGAATGTTCATCTATTGAAATTTCAAAATAGTTCCGCCCCACGAGTAGCCGACGCCAAACCCTGCCAATAAAACCAGGTCACCCGATTTGATAGTTGCATCTTTTTGCGCTTCACACAGGGCAATCGGAATTGTTGAAGAGACGGTATTGCCGACCAGATCGAGATAATAGTAAAACTTCTCCTCCGGTATTTGAATTTTTTTCCGCAGAAAGCTCATCAGGTATTTATTGGCCTGGTGAAAAACAAACTGGTTAATATCTTCTTTGTTCAGGTTATTGGCTGATAATGTATCATCGACCAGTAAAGGAACCATGTCTAACGTGAAATTAAAGATACCTGTGCCATCCATAAACAGATGATCGGATGATAAAGGATTCCCTGATTCATCAAATGTGAGATCATTTATTTTTTCCGGTGAACGCAAACCGCCGCTTTTTACGATTAAACGGTCGGCACCGCTGCCATCTGTGCCAAGACTAAACTCCATTATCTCTGCAAATCCTTCGGATGAAACCAGTGTAGCAGATGCCCCATCTCCGAAGATGGTTCTGTTCGCTTTGTCTTTGGGGTGCAGGTATTTGGAATAGGTCTCTGCCGTGAGCAGCAATATGTTTTTTGCAACGCCACTGACAAGCAACCCTTTTGCAATTGCCAATCCGTAAACGAATCCGCTGCAACCCAGGTTAAAATCAACGGCACCCGATTTGGTTGGTATTCCCAGCCTGTTTTGCAGGACACAAGCCGATGTCGGTAAAAAATAATCGGGACTCTGTGTGCACAACATTACAAAATCGATGGTCTCAGGATTGATCTGATGATCGGCGAACAGCTTTTGGGCAGCAGCAAATGCCATATCTGAGGCGGTTTCATCGGCTGCCGAAATATGCCGGACGGAAACGCCTATTTTCTTTGCCACCTTTTCAGCTGTCCATTCCGGAAATTCCGCCACCAGTAATTCGTTGGTCAACTGCTTTTCGGGCAGATAGTAGGATATTGCTTTAATATATGCTTTTCTCATTTCTTAATTAGGTTAAGGTATAACCGCCATCCAATAACAGATTGCTGCCGGTCATCCATGAACTTGCATCGGAAAGTAAATAAATAATGGCATAGGCCACATCCTGCGGTTGCCCATACCGGCCTAAAGGATAACGCTTCCGGTCTGCCTCAAGATCTGCTTCGCCAATACTGCTGTCGGCCAGTATTTGAGTTTCGATCATCCCCGGCATCACTGTGTTTACCCTGATTCGTTTGGGCGCCAGTTCAAGTGCCAATGCTTTTGAAAGTCCGTTTACTGCACTTTTAGAGGCTCCATATACGCTGCCTCCCAATGATGTAATTGTTGTTCCTGCAATTGATGAAACAAACACGACCGACGAATTTTTCGCCAGTTTCTTTCGTTTGATGATCCCGCGTAACAACTCAAAAGGGGAGAAGAAGTTTGTTTTAAAAACCTGTTCGGCTTCCTCATTCGTTGTAAACGAAAAGAGCTTGGGTAGTGCAATTCCGGCATTATTTACCAAACCCGATAATTGCGGCAGCGCGTTAATTAAGGCTTCGACTTCTTCTGCAGCTGTCAGGTCAGCGACTATCATCAAATGTCCGGTTCCTTCAAGCAGATCATAGGTTTCATGAAGCCGGTTACGGTCACGCCCTGTGATTACAACCTGAGCTCCAAGCCTGGAACATTCAATGGCTGTTGTTTTTCCAATTCCGGAGGAAGCTCCCGTGATTAAAATTGTTTTACCGTCTAAACTGTATGGGTTAAACATTTGGAGTACTTTATATGAAAAGAAACGACCTTAAACTTTTGACTTAACACAATTGTAAACGTCTTCTATTGTACTTGATGCCTTCATCTCATCCCCTGTAAGCCTTACGTGATAAACTTCATCTGCCATTCCAATGATTGCCATCACCGTCAATGAGCACCACTCTTCAATCTCCCTGAATTTTGTTTCCGGGGTGAAGATGGCTGCATCCGTTTCTTCAAACTGTTCTGCGAAATTTTTTACAAATGTATTGATTTCCATTGTTCTATCTATTATATTGATTGTGTATTTATTTTTTCTATCTGACATCAAAATTCATCAATCCAAAATCCCAGTTTTCCGGAGACTGAAGTAGCTGACTTAATTTTGTATTCTCTTTTTCCAGCAAATCGTAGGTTAACGGGAAACGTTGCGGAATCATCTTTTTCGGAATTTCGAAGAGTGCCAACTGTTTCATTTTTAAAGTTCCGATGTATAAAATGGCATCCACCTTTTCATTGATCAGAATATGTTTTAATACAGCCGTAAGTGCAAGCAACGTTCGAAACCCATTTTGCCTGAAGTCCATGATATAGGCCGTTTTGATTCCCTTTTCATCATAGATCCGGTAGGTTCCATTCTTTCGTTTGCCTTCGCAGATTTGATACTTTTCATTAAAGCGGTAGCTGATAAATTCTTCATCCATTTTTTGATGAACCGGGTAATTCCTCTCTTTCGTTGAAAAGAGAAAGGCAAATAATTGGTTAAATAGTACGAGGATAAAAACAGGTAACCAAACGAAGGGATCAATAAAGGTTAACTTCTTTTTATTCAAAATTTTGAACGGCTTAACCGGAAGCAGGTAGTATTTTAAATCTTTCAAATATTGAGCGCCCAAAATCTTTGTGAAAAACTTAAATGAGTTATGATTGGGAATTCCGACAATAACTGCCATCTTTTCAGCTTTGCAATGATCGTGAATAGCCTCGTATAATTCTTTAAATAATAAATCGTATTTCCTGTATTCCTTCAGAATATATGAGCCGCCGCTTAACCCAAACAGAACCTCATTCTTTCCAGCAATATAAGTCTGAGGAATAACAGAGGTATGTCCTGCAATATTTCCCGATTCATTTTTTGCTACCGCATGGTAAGAGTATCCGAATGGGTTGTTTTGGTAATAGCGTTTTAATTCATTCTCATTTTTGTCCTTACCGAACGATTCATTAAATCCTTTTGTAAGGTCTTTCCAGTCCTGGATGGTAAGTTCTAAACTCTTTAATACTGATATTTCCATTTTTAATTAGTGCGCTTAACAAGTGACCAAACTGACAATTTCTGAAGCATTATCAGAAGTAAACAAAAATGATGTTTTTTTTGCCCGATCACAAAAATCTTTGTATACAAACTTTTCATGGTTGGATAGTAATTCTATAAATTCAGCCATCTCCCTGATCTCTTCCGACTGAAAAGTGGCACCAATCTGATGCATTTCGATCATTTCCGCAAGATCAGAATCTTTAGAACCAATGCAAAACAATGGTTTACTGTTGGCAAGAATATTATAAGACTTACTTGGGATGGCAATTTTTGAAACTGCTTTTCCTAACGACACGACTCCGAGGTTCATCGCTTCCATCATGGCGATAAACATTTCCGGGTTTTGCCGTGGTAACAACAGACAATTAGTAAGATTAAGCTCATTGATTAATGATTCCAATTGGTTTTTTTGCCATCCTTCACCTGCAATAAGGAAACGAACAACCTGATTTTTTTCCATCCGTTTGGCCAGGTAAATCAATGCTTCCAATTCATATTCCTTTCCTAAGTTTCCGGAGTAAACCACAAGAAATTTATTCCGAAGATTATACTTTTCGGCAAATTGATTATTTGCCAACACTTTGTCTATTAAACCGAAAGTATTATTCGCCCAGGCCGGAATAACAACAATTTTTGAGGACTCAACATACTGTGCAATCAAATGAGCCATGCCATAAGTAAGCGTAATGATTTGATCCACTCTTCTATAAGCACGTTTGTTCAGGCTTCTCCATATCTTTATGATCCGATTATTCTGATTTAAAAAATTGCCGGCGATAAGCCCATCGGGATAAATATCATAGATCAGCAATGACGTTCGGTTTGCACAAAAGAGCGGTAAAAGGGTTGCCAATGGAGGATTTGAGCTTATAAAGAGTTCATGCTTGCGGTAGCGGAGTTTGATAAAGTAAGAAATTTGAATAAACGCAACCAACCACGAAATCATTCTGGTAAATGTGCTTTTCTTCGTGTACTTTTTAATCTTTACGATTTTAATTTTAGGATCGAGTTTTTGCCCCATCGGAAAAATACCACCCGTCAACAGTACAACTTCATCATACTTTAAAGCAAATTCATTGGCGATATCAATAAACAGGTATCCCGTAACCTGATTGATTAAAACGATGGATTTTTTATTCATTTGAATATAGGACGCAAATTTATTTTAGGAATGGAAACTGGCGGTTATAAGGATTGGAACGCGGATGACGCGGATAAAAATAACGCTGATTTTCGCTGATTATTTTAATAATCTGTTTTAGCCAGGTTTCATCTTTTGGCCTAATTGAATGAGATTACCTGTATGGGACAATACAATGTTCGTTAATATTATTTTTTCAATAACCTACTGCTGAAGCATTGACTGATACAATTCCAAATAATCGGTGTACCGATCCTCTTATTGAAGTACCGGACCGCTCTTTCGCGGCATTTACCCGTGTAGAAATCTTTCCCTTTACTGCAAATCTGCACAATCGCCCCGTACAATCCGTTGAGATCCCCTTTTTCGACCACGATTCCTGTC
>Ga0209512_1002110_pt1 | contig 22104 bp, 24 predicted proteins | sample frozenSSSSmetaG_FD_184142 | JGI IMG/M metagenome (GOLD analysis project Ga0209512, IMG submission 184142) | Glacier valley bacterial and archeal communities from Borup Fiord, Nunavut, Canada, to study Microbial Dark Matter (Phase II) -... | ecosystem: Environmental > Aquatic > Freshwater > Ice >...
AGACTAGCTCTTCTGCCGCCTTGGTACTTCCTGTTCGTTTGTTTCTCCGTCTTTAAAATCCCCACCATTTTTTTAAATGTACTATTCCTTACGCCAGTTAATCTTCTAAAATGTTCTTCCGATAAAATGCTTAAATTGTCATATCTCATATATTTCTAAATTATCTAAATTCACCTTTGTACCATATCTTGTCCAGTTTCGAAAGAAGTCTAATCTAAAAAAAATGCTCACGTACTTACATGTACGCTGCGCTATTTTTAAAATTTAATTCCTAAAACTTCCTCAGTCATATTTCAGTTATATTAGAGATCTTACAAGTCAGCTCGCTTGTTTAAAAAGGGTAGTCAAAAAAATCTAGCTTAAACAATTTTGTAGCATCAATAATATTAGTGGGTAAGGGAATTAGATTATACTGAGCATCAGATGCATTACCGTAAATTTTTTTAAAAAAAGAAATTTCACTAGGATATTTTAAACCCTTTAACACACTAGTTAAAATTGTCACCATAATGAGATACGGATCACTCATGCAAGCAGAGATTCTATGTTCCAACCGTAGCGGTTTGCTATCAGGAATCCTGATAGCAGTGGTGCGGTTGTTGCCTCCGTATGAAACATGAGTAGGGGACATAAAGCGAGGAGAGGCCCGCGCATAATCGTCATCACCAGGCATGAATACTAAAAGGCTACCTAGCATGTAATGACACAGGCTTTGTGCTGCATGCTCTAAAGTTTTCAAGTCACCGGTAAAACTCAAATTAAAATGCATGCTGCTGCCGTAATCATTTACGTGCGGCTTGCTTTGAAAGTTGATTTCACCTTGCATTTCAATTGCTGTTTTTTGCAAGCTTGAGAATGTTTTGTTGATATAGCCTGCATACTGCGTAAGTTCAAAACTTGAGGGGAGGTCTATTTCAAATTGATGATCACCTTTTTCTGGCTTTAAATTATATCCGGACTTTTGAGCAAAAAGAATGGGGTCGATATTTTTGCTTAAATAAAATTCGATCTCAACCCCGAATGCAGGAGTGAAATTATAATCATTGATCAAATGATTTGTTAATTTTTCTAATCGATTGTCTTTCTTCAAGCTATCTGATAATTTAGCTAAGGAAATAACCGTTTGGTCTTGCATGCTTTATGAACTTATAAAAGATAAAATATATTATAAAATTTTTGATCGAAGCTTTAAACAGTCAACTCATATGTACGGTAAATATAAAACGACTGACGCGACAAAATTAGCGAGTATAGAAGAAAATATTAAGGCAGTAGCACATGAATTCTCCTCAAAGAATATTTTAGTATTAAATCAGGTGCATAGTAATGTTATAATAGATGCAGATAGTTTAAGTATTTATAACGCAGAATACGCAGCTGATGGAATAGTTACCACTAAGAAAGACTTAGTGATATGTGCTCTTACTGCTGATTGCGTCCCCGTACTGCTTGCAAGTTCAGATGGCAGCGTTGCAGGGGTAGCACACGCCGGATGGCGTGGAGCTAAAAACAATATAATAAAAATGCTTACTTGTAAAATGCAAGAGAAAGGCGCAAATAACATAAAAGCTTTGGTTGGTCCTGCGATTGCGCAAAAATCATATGAAGTGGATGCGGATTATCGTGAAACTTTTGTTCAGGAAGAGGCAGCTTTTGACAGATTTTTTATATCTTCCATAAATGAAGGTCATTATATGTTTGATCTTCCAAAATTCGTTGAACATAAACTGGTTGAAGCTGGTGTTAACCAAATTGATAATATGAACCTGGATACTTATTCCAACAGTGATAAATACCCAAGTTACAGAAGAGATTGCCACCAGGGTAAAACTTACCAAGAAAATATATTGTCAGCATTAATAATTAGATGATCAAATTTTTAAATCCCCATTATTTCAGTAAAATAACGCGTGCAAGCCTTGCGCCTCTTAGTCTTCTAATGCTTGGGGTAATGAGCTATGGCCTGTATCAAGCACTAATTATCTCACCCATTGATTATCAACAAGGTGAAATGGTGCGGGTGATGTATATACATGTGCCTGCCGCCTGGATGTCTCTTGGTATTTATAGTTTTATGGCAATATGTAGCTTCTCAAATCTAGTTTGGCGAACGAAAATGTCTTATATGCTTGCTGTTGCAAGTGCCCCTATAGGTGCAATGTTTGCGTTGATTACTTTAGTTACCGGATCTATATGGGGCAAGCCTATTTGGGGCACATGGTGGGTGTGGGACGCAAGGCTTACCTCTATGCTTATATTATTTTTATCTTATCTTTGTTATATTGCTGTGGTCGGTAGTGGAGATAACTTCAACCGCGCAGAGAAGCCTGCAAGTGTTATCGCGCTTGTGGGATTCATAAACGTGCCGATAGTTAAATTTTCTGTTGATATGTGGTATAGCTTGCATCAAGGGGCAAGCGTCTTGCGTTTCAAGGGGCCAGCCATTCACAGTTCAATGATGTTGCCGTTGATGCTGATGTTTGCAAGTTTCGTCTTGTATTTTTCAGTAGCGCTAATGATGCGGACAAGCACAATTTTAAAAAATAATATTAAACAAAATCAGAGAAATAAATAATTATGACTTACGTTGTAACTGACTCATGCGTTAAATGCAAATACACTACCTGTGTTGAGGTGTGCCCTGTTGACTGTTTTTACGAAGGAGAGTTTATGGTAGTAATCAACCCTGACGAATGTATTGACTGCGGAGTGTGTGAGCCTGAGTGCCCTGTTGAAGCCATTAAGCCTGAGTCTGAAGAACTTATTGACTGGTTAGAGAGAGCTAAAGATTACTCTCTAAAATGGCCAAACATCACTCTAACCAAAGCGGCACTCGCTGAAGCTGAAGCACATAAATCAGAGAAAAATAAGTTTGAAAAATATATGTTAAATAAAGAGTCTTAAGGATATAAAGTTAGTGGATAATGGTTAAAATAACATTAAGAGTTTACAAAGATTAAAATTGCTGAATATTTGTGGTTTTTTTATCACGGACCATCTTATATAAGAGGATTTTAACTGGAAAATTTAACTTGGAGCTACAAATTTCTAAAATTAGGTGTTATCAATACGGGAGTGATCTGCGGGACATATAAAATACTAAAAAAGTTCCACGGAGAGTTTATTAACAAACGCAAAATAATATTACGGAGACGATTATGAAAAAAATTCTTATGCTTGCTGCAACAACAGCTATGCTTTCAACAACAGCTTTTGCTGATGCAGAAAACATGTTCTACATCAAAGCTAACGTTGGTGCAAACTGGATGAATAAAGTTACAACAGACGGTGTTAAAACAAAAACTAAAGCTGCACCTATTTTTATACTTGGTGTTGGTTACTATGCAATGGATAATGTAAGAGCTGATTTTACAATTGAAATGGTCTCAAATCCAGTACTTAAAGGAACAGGAACTGTAGATGGAGAGAAAAGATCAGTTAAACACAAAGGTCAAGTTGGTGCTTTAATGGTAAACGGTTACGTTGATATGTTTGATGTAAGCGTTGCAGGGATCTTTGCAGGTGCTGGTGTAGGTGTTGCAAGAGTTAAAGCTAAAACTAGTGAAACAGTTAATGGTGTTGCGCTTGACTCAATTTCTACAAAAAATAAAACAAACGTAGCTTACCAATTAACTCTTGGTGCCGCAGCAGAAGTTGCTCCTGGTGTTAAAGCTGAACTTGCTTACTCTTGGAGAGATTACGGTAAAACCGGTAAATATAAGGGTGCTGATAATTCAGGTGTGAAGAAAATTGCTTTCAGAGGTCATAACGTAATGGCTGGTGTTAAGTTTGATCTATAATATTTAAGTTTTGCTTAAAATTTATAAGTGATACAAAAGAGGGCTCTTACGGGAGCCCTTTTCTACTTTTAAAAGTCTTTTTCTAACATTCCATCTTTAACATTCTCCTAAGCTTCCACCGAAAAGCTGAAAGCTTGCAAGTATACCTACAGCGCATAATTAAAATTTTGAAATAATAGCAAATTTGCTATATGTTATGATTCATAAAAGAATTTGATAAAATAATATGCAATTTATAGACGAAGCAAAAATTTACCTAAAAGCAGGTGACGGCGGACACGGCTGTGTTAGTTTCCGCCGCGATAAATACGAAGATATGGGCGGACCAGATGGCGGTGACGGCGGTAGGGGTAGTAGCGTTATATTCTTAAGTAACTCCCATATAAATACGTTACTCAATTTCCGTTATAAACAGCATTTTAAAGGTGAAAACGGTGAATACGGTAAAGGCTCAAACAGAACAGGTAAATCAAGAAACGCTTTAATTTTGGAAGTGCCGGTAGGTACGCAAATTTTCACTGAAGACGGCTTTCTATTATATGATTTCACAAAACCTCTAGAAGAATTTGAAATACTTAAAGGTGGTAAAGGAGGGCTTGGTAACACTCACTTTAAGTCATCTATGAATCAAGCACCACGCCGTAGAACTGAAGGGGAGGTTGGAGAGGAGCTTAACGTCTGGCTTAAATTAAAACTCTTGTCTGACGCAGGGTTAGTTGGCTTACCTAATGCTGGGAAATCAACTTTTTTAGCTGGTGCAACTTCGGCTAAACCTAAAATCGCGGATTACCCATTTACCACCCTTAAGCCAGGGCTTGGAGTAGTATATGTTGGAGAAGAAGAATTTGTTCTTGCGGATATTCCGGGGCTTATTGAGGGTGCACATGAGGGGCACGGACTTGGAGATAAGTTCCTAAAACATATTGAACGTTGTGGTGTTATTATTCATCTGATTGATTGTACAGCGGAAAATGTTATTGAAACTTATGAGACTATCAGAAACGAATTAGTATCTTACTCAGAATTACTACAGGATAAGTCAGAAATTATTTGTTTAAATAAAATCGATGCAATAGATGCAGAAGAGATTGAAGCTAAAGTAAAAGCGCTTGAAGCACATTGTAATAAAAAAATCTATCCTATCTCAACCTTTACCAAAGCGGGTCTTAACAATGTTAACAAGCTTGCGCTGCAATTGATAAAAGATTCAAGAGAACAGTAGACTTGTGAATTCAAAAGTTGCTTTATTTAGCGCGCTGTTGCTTGCTGTGTGCCTTACGCAAGTAGCAGTCGATATTTATGCCCCCGCTTTAATAGCAATTGCTGATGACTTTAATGTTAGCATCATGCATGTCCAGTGGAGTATGAGCATATACATGGTGGGCGTTGCTATCTCTCAACTGATATACGGTCCGGTATCTGAAGGTATCGGCAGAAAAAAGCCACTTATACTGGGATTAGTGATCATGCTTGCAGGGTGTATTATTTGCTTGAACTCGACTAATATCGATATGTTAATTGCAGGTCGTTTTGTACAAGGAGCTGGAGCTGGGGCTTGTGCTGCACTCTGGCGCTCGGTATTTCGAGATAGTTTTTCTGGAGAGGAACTATCAACTTACGGCTCATATCTTGGAACTGTTGTAAAGTTTGTTATTCCTGCTGCGCCGTTACTTGGAAGCTATTTGTTGATAAATTTTGGCTGGGTTGCAAACTTTATATTTATGGGACTTTACACCATTGTTGCTTTAATATGCATAATATTTTTCTTTTCAGAAACCAATAAAACCTTTCACAAAAATAATCTTAAATTATCTTATGTAATATACAACTATACTCGTTTGCTTAAATGCAAGTTATTTATGGGAATCACATTTTCCACATTTCTAACATTCGGAGCGTTTTTCTCATGGTTTGTTACAGGGCCGGTACTACTTATCAAAAACATTGGGATCACGCCCGTGTACTTTGGATGGCTTAACTTCTCAAGCGCAGCGCTTGCTTGTGGGACTGCTGCCTTGCTTAATGGTAAATACGTGAAAAAATTTGGAATAAATAATATGTTGCGATTTGGCTGGAGTGTAGTTCTACTTTCAGGAGTTGCTATGTTACTTGGTAAATATTTAGCTGGACTAAATGTTTTAGCCTTAATGATCCCTATGACCACACTTTTTTTCGGTGTCACATTCATATGGCCTAATTTATTTGCAAGAGCTTTTACTCCATATGGTGACATTGCAGGATATGCAGGATCTCTATATGGTTTTATGCAAGTTATCGGCGGGGCTGCGGTATCAGCGATTATCACGATGTTGCCAGCTGCAGACCAAGGAATGTTTGCAATTACTATTATAATATGCGCAAGCCTTGCATGGTTTGTATATGAACAAGTGGCATTAATCAATAAATAATTATTAAGCTTATTTTTGCATGAATAGAATGTATTAAAGCTGAATATCTTAAGGTGAAGAATTTTTAGATTTCAGCATCTCGAGCGCTTGGGCGTCTTCCAACCATTTACCTTCATGAATCAAACTATCCTGCTGGAGTTTAATAAGTGCCTCATTTACTTTGGTTTTCATCTGCGATACTGCTAAGTAATTAACACCATAAAAATCAATATCAAATTTTCTAAGGGCCCTTTGTATCAATTTTAAATCAATCTTATTATTGTCAAAAATTATGATCTTCTTTGGTCTCAAATTACCAGTTTTTAAGAGATCGAGTATAGTTTCAGCTTTGTTAGCTTTTCCAGTGAAAACGATGCCTTTATAAAATATAGGCTGCTTCTGTAAATCAATAGACAGTTTAACAATAGGTTGACCTGCTAGTTTTTCACTAAAGAATACTTTTAAATCAATCAATTCATTATAGCGCCACTCTTCAGGCTTCTGAGTCAGCTCATATATTTTACGATGCATTTGACTGATACCCCACACTTGAGCTCCTTGCTTCTGGAGTACTTCAATAAACTCAGGCCAAGTGGGTTCAACTAATATTAATTTTCTTTGTAGCAGCCAGTTTTGGATTGCCTTGTTAAAGAATGGTCTTTCTTTTGACGCATTAGCCATTATATCTATAAAATTGTGATACGGGTTAGTTGGAAGAAACATTTTTGACTGTGGGATTATCAAAGTATCATCAATATTGATCAATATAATAGTGTCAGCATCTATTTTCGCACTCAAGTCTTGAACAGTCGAAGATTCGACGGAATAGGTTGAGGTAATTTCCCCAAACGAAAGATGTGCAAATGTTAATAATAATATGAAAATTGTAGACTTATTATTGCGCATAAGGATCCCTTTTAAGAGAAACAGGTTTGACGTTGCGTTTTGCCTTATTTACTTTATCAATTAATGCATACCAAAAATTTATAAATTCCTGATCATTTGGTTTCTCAAAACTATGGTTTGCAAGAGCAGTGTAATGAAAACCTACAAACTCTATGTTTTTATTATAGCTTTTGAGTTGTTGCTCAGTAGCTTTAATAGCGTTTAAATCTTGATCAACTACTATTATGACTTTTGGAATGAACTTAATCTGTAGCAAGAAATTCGCCAAAACTTGTGCTTTAGAATATTTGCTGTTTGTTGACAGCAAACCGTTATAATAACTTGGGTAAGTTCCCTTATATTCTTTAAGATTACGAAAAGTAAAATCTTTATTCCCTGAGAAACTCGGTGCAAAATCTATATTGTACTTCTTTAGATAATCAGCAAGCCACATTTCAAGTCGCGGAATCTGATTGAGATTACCTGTTAAACTTGAGGATACAGCAATCACAGGAGTATGATTGCTCATAATCTCTTTAATAAATTCAGGAATTTTTGGATCAACTAAAGCGGTTTTGTAGTTGGTAAGTATTACTTCGTTTAAATAACTAGAATTTTCAGATTTTAGTTGAGAGAAAATTTTCTTCATTAAAGGTTTGTAGCTGTCATCTGACAACTGCAGTGGCGCATCTTCATAATAAAGAATGGTATTATTTATGCCAAAAACCACCATTACCTGACCAGGCTTGTACTTCTCAAGTAAGGTTAGATATTTTGCTTTTATATAATCTAAATCATTAGTCTCGTTAATTTCAGCAATTGCCAAATGGGAGAAGAAAAAAATAAAACCAAGAAGAAATTTTTTCACTTTTTTAAGTACATTTTTTAAGAATATTATAATGTAATAAGAAGGTGGTCAATTACTCTCGCATTCAAACAGTAGGGTCTTGAGTATTTTTGCGACAAATCAGCACGTTTCCTTGAACCTCAGTAATTACAAGTATTTCTCCAACCTTTGCTGGTAGGCTATTTGAAACAAGTTTTGCGTTCATAATAGTTCCAGACCATTTTACCTGGCCGGGCTGACCTTGCATAATTGGATTTGTATATACTTCAACTTCGCTCCCTACCAGGCTAAAATGAGAGCCCGGAGATTTTTTATACATATATTTTTTAAGCGGCCACCACAATATAATGAAGCTCAACAGAGATACAAGCCCGAAAGATGTATATTGATGTTCCTCAAAGAAAGGATAATTATAAACTAACACCGAATTAATTAAGCCACCAAGCCCTAGAAATAAGAAGCCAATACCTGGTAGCTTAGTAAACTCAATAGCAAGAAAGATAAGGCCTACGATCAACCAAATCACTGATGGTGTTATTTCAAACATAATTTTTAATCATGAGCCATTGTTTTTAAATATAATACCACATTTGCAAGATCTTGTGGCTTATTTATACCAATAAATGACATTTTAGTGCCGGGAACAAATTTACTTGGTTTATGAAGAAAATGAAATAGGCTCTCATCGTCCCATTTACCACCGATAGCTTTCAGGGCTGCAGAATAATTATAACCATCAACGTTTGCTTTATCACCGCCTGCAACGTTCCAAAGATGTGGTCCTACTTTATTTGCGCTACCTTTTTCAAATGAATGACAGGATATACATTTTTTGACTATCTCTTTACCAGCTTCTGCATTGGCAGTTTTCATAAGCTCAGAGATATCAAATTTAATTTCTTCTGCAGGTACGCTAGTGCCTTCACTTTCAGTTACCTCAACGCTATAACCGCGTGCTGCAGCGTTAAAGCCAGGCTTATATAATATATTTGCTACAAATCCGACGAGCATAGCAATGAGGCTAGCAAGCAATACGGAGGCTGCGATTTTGTTTAATTCAAATCCTGACATTAACTTTTACCAAATTCAATTGACTATAAAATAACATAACCGCCCACGATAATCCAAAAATTTTTAAAAATTTAAATAAATTATATTTCTTCTAAACTCCACCTAGCTCTTGGGCAAAAATCAAGTGAATTAAACAACTTTGCACTGTAACGCTCAACGCCTGCGTAAGCAATCATAGCTGCATTATCAGTACATAAACTAATCGGAGGAGTGATCAGACTATATCCTAGTACAGAGATTTTCGCTGAAATATATTCTTTCAAATATTGATTGGCAGCAACACCCCCTGCGATAACTATATTTTTAGCATTACTGATTTCTGTAAAGATCTCTGCAGCTCTTAAGGTCTTTGTAGATAGAACTTGGGCAATCGTATACTGAAAACTTGCTGCTATATCATTAATGTGCGAGTTGTCTAATTCTCCGATACTCTTAATCAATTGATTTACAGAAGTTTTCAAACCCGAAAATGACATGTTACAATTTTGCTGATGAATAATAGGCTTTGGTAAAATGTATTTATGAGCATCGCCGAGCTTCGCTCTTTTTTCAATATGCGGGCCACCAGGGAAGGGTAAGTTTAGCATTTTTGCAACCTTGTCAAATGCCTCTCCCACTGCATCATCAAGCGTTGCCCCTAAGATCTTGTAATTACCAAGCCCAAGTACTGCTACAAATTGACAATGGCCACCGGAAGCTAAAAGCAGTAAAAACGGATATGGTATATCGTTTGTTAATCGGGCAGTTAATGCATGCCCTTCTAAATGGTTTATTGCAATGAATGGCTTATTTAGAGTGCTTGAGAGAGCTTTTGCGTACATGCATCCAGTGATTACACCGCCAATAAGCCCAGGACCTGAAGTTGCTGCAATAGCACTTACACGTTGAATGGATATACTAGCTTCACTTAAAGCCGATTTAATTGCATCATCGAGATTCTTCATATGAGACCGTGCCGCAATCTCAGGAACTACTCCTTGAAATTTCTTATGTTCACTATTTTGAGAAATAACTATATTTGCAAGTATTTTACGATCATTAGTGATTAAAGCAACGCCTGTGTCATCACAACTTGATTCAATACCAAGTACTATAAATTCATCACCTGCAAATTGATCACCCGTTTTCATAGATATTTATTTAACGGCTTTAAGAACTGCTTCCCTGAAATACAAGATGTCCAATTGATTCTCGGGCTTTTTTGAGTCAATTTCTATATTTGAGCTTTGGGGCATCTTGAACATAACATTACTTAAAATTGCAAAACATAGGTTTTTTTGTGGTATATATCCCGCTTCAGATCTGATTGCAACAGCGCTGCCTGAATGGAAAAGTAACTCATCACCATCGCCAAGATTTGCAATAAATATTCCATATCCTGAAAAAGTTTTATGACCCGTTTTACTTGGTGTTTCTATATATTTTTTAGTCATTAATTCATATGATTCATCTGATAAAATCTTACCATGATGTAAACCCCTATGCCATGTCACAAGATCTTGCGGAGTTGAAATAACGCCGCCATCTGCGTAAGGCACCAAGAAGAAATCTACTAACGCTTGTGCAAACTCAGGCTTAACAGTGTTGTTAGGAATCACAAAATAACGATGCGGGTAAGGGGCAGAATTAGGTGATCTCTGAATCTGTAGGGCTTCTTCTAAAGAGGCAAGATGCGTAGAGTGCATGCCTAAAGGCACAAAAATCTCATCTTGAAAGAAATTAGCTAAGGTCTTACCACTTACTTGCTCAATAATTAAGCCAAGTAATACATAATTGGTATTGGAATATTTAAACTCAGTCCCAGGCGTAAATTCCAAAGGCTTTGAGAAGGCAAAGTCAATAATAGTTTTGTTGATTTCAGAATGGGAAAGTGTTGGATCTATTTGTAATGCAGGCAGATATTCTATTATCCCACTTGTATGAGTAAGCAACTGGTGCAAAGTAATTTGCTTAGCTGACTGCGGGATTTTAACACCACCCCAAATATAGGATTTTTTGTCAAGATGTTTGGTGATTTTATCTTTAACATTGAGCAAGCCTTTTTCTTGTAATCTTAAAATTGCTGCTGCAGTCATTGACTTGGTACCTGAAGCTATCGGCATTTGTTGATGGGGATCTAGCTGTTTCCCTTCCAAAGAATATAGGCCCTTGGCTCCTGTTAAGATATCATTTTCTTCACCGGCAAACATGAAAGCAGCATTTAAAAAATGTGTTGACAGATAGTCAGCCACAGCAGTTTTAACTTTATCATCAATAGCAGCTGTAGCCGCAAAGTTACTGAGTAATAACGTGACTAATAATAAAAAATGCTTTCTCATAAGTTTTTGCCTAATATATATTTAACTTTCTTTCAGTTTACTTTTAGCTGAAGGTGAGATCATGATATTAAGCTCTCTTAATTGCTTTTCATCAACTACGTCAGGTGCATTCATCAATAAATCTTCAGCTTGCTGATTCAACGGGAAAGCAATAATTTCTCTAATATTAGCACTCCCTGAAAGCAACATCACTATACGATCAATACCAGGAGCTACACCACCATGCGGAGGTGCTCCGTATTTGAATGCTCTGATCATTCCGCCAAACCTGCGGTCAACTTCTGCAGCACTGTAACCGACCAGTTCAAATGCCTTGTACATCAGTTCAGGTTTGTGATTTCTGATAGCACCACTTGATAGTTCAATACCGTTACAAACTATATCATATTGATAAGCTTTAATTTCAAGCAATTCTTCCTTTGTTTTAGCATTTTCAAGGACTTCGATCCCACCTTGCGGCATCGAGAAAGGATTGTGATTGAAATCAATTTTGCCACTATCTTCATCCAGTTCATAAAATGGGAAATCTGTAACCCAACAAAATTCAAATCTGTCTTTATCAAGGAGTTCCAAATCCTCACCAAGTTTGGTACGAACTTTACCTGCAAGTTTTGCAGCTTTAGTTTCCTTATCACTTGAGAAGAACACAGCATCCCCATCTTTAAGGCCTGCTAATTCTTTTAATTTGTTAAGTTGCTCTGCATTTAGAAATTTAGCAATCGGACCTTTAGCTAGACCGTCTTCTGCAAACTGAATATAACCAAGTCCCCCCGCTCCTTCTGAGATTGCGAACTCAATCATTTTATCAAAGAAACTACGTGGCTGGCTTGCGGCCTTCGGTGCAGGGATCGCGCGGACAATAGCGCCTTTTTTAATATTTTCCCTAAAGATTGTAAAGTCTGAATCCTTGAAAACTTCAGTGACGTCAGAAATTATAATAGGATTTCTTAAATCCGGCTTATCTACACCATATTTCAACATTGACTCAGTATAGGGAATCTGAATGAACGGGGCAGTAGATACTTTTTTATCTGAAAATTTGGTAAACAGCTCATACATTACCGGCTCAATAGTATTAAAAACATCTTGCTGAGTTACAAAAGACATCTCAATATCAAGTTGATAAAACTCACCAGGTGAGCGGTCAGCTCTCGCATCTTCATCGCGGAAGCAAGGTGCTATCTGGAAATATTTATCAAAACCAGAGATCATCAAGAGTTGCTTGAATTGTTGAGGAGCTTGAGGTAATGCATAAAATTTACCGGGATGCACGCGGCTTGGAACTAAAAAGTCACGAGCGCCTTCAGGCGAACTTGCAGTTAATATAGGTGTTTGAAATTCAGTAAAACCTGCGCCGTGCATAAGATTTCTGAGCTCACAAATCACTTTTGAACGAAGCATTATATTATTATGTAACTTCTCGCGCCGCAGATCTAGGAAACGATATTTAAGTCTAGTTTCTTCAGGAGCTTCTTGATCAGAATTTACTTGAAGCGGGATTTGATCAGCTGCTGATTCTACAATAAATTCTTCTACCTGAATTTCGATCTCACCTGTAGCCATCGAAGTGTTTATAGTGTCAGCTGATCTTGCAACGACTGTACCAGTAATTGTTATAACGCTTTCAAAACGAAGGCGGCTTGCGCTATCAGTCATTTCTGGATTTGCATCAGTAAACACACATTGCGTCAAACCGTAGTGATCTCTAAGATCAATAAAGAGTAGATTACCATGATCACGCCTGCGGTGTACCCACCCTGATAATTTTACTTTTTTACTGACGTCACTGATTTTGAGTGCGTTACAATTATGGGTTCTGTACTGATGCATTTAATTTAACTATTTTATTTGGCATATTTATATTAAACTTAACTCTTTAAATCAATTAAAAACTCTTTAGTCTAAAATCGATTAATAAATTAGCAATATGATACTTATTGACAATCAGCAAGCTCTTGACGAGATTTGTGCAAACCTTATGCATGAAAAAATAATTGCGATCGATAGTGAGTTTGAACGCAGAACTACTTACTTTGCTAAATTATGCACCTTGCAGATTGTAAGTTCAAATCATAGAATAGTGATTGACGCGTTAGCTGAGCTTGATCTTCAGGTTTTTAATCAATTGTTACAGAACGTACAAACCTTGAAAATTTTTCATTCTCCAAGGGAAGATTTTGAAATCTTCTATAATCTTTTTAAAGAATTACCTAAAAACTGCTTTGACACTCAAATAGCTGCAAAACTTTGCGGAATGGGAGCTTCAATTAGCTATAGCGATTTATGTATGCAAATTTGTGGCATTGTGATTGATAAAAAATATCAGAAAGCTAACTGGATGAAACGGCCCATAAAGCCCCAAATGCTTGAATATGCAATAACTGACGCGCTTCACCTTGAGTCTATTTACGAGTCATTAATGAATAATATTAGAGGTATGAATCTGTCTGACACACTTGAGAAACAAATGGTGGTACTTGCAGACGCGAAAAACTATAAAGTTGACGCGCAAAATATCTGGAGAAAAGTAAGTTTTCCAAATCGCTCAACAGCGTTCGTCGAGAAAATGCAAGTGATTGCAGCATTTCGAGAGATAAGTGCAAGCGACGCTAATGTACCCAGACGTCACTTTTTAAGCGATGAAGAGCTTGTAAAAATTTGCAATAATTTGCCGACTTCTGAATCAAAGCTCGCTCACCTTAATATAAACTGTAAGTATCTTGGAAATCAAAAGTATAAAAATAGATTATTTGACCTGTGCTCGGGTCTAAAAGAGATTATTTAAGCTTTGACTCTAGCTTAAAGCTCTATTATATTTTGAAAAAATCTACTTAAACTTAAATTCATCTATTTAGAATTATGAAAATATACATAAAAGTTTTTCTTCTTATAATAACTTCAACTATAGCTTTGCAGGCTACTTTTGCCGACGATGATAAATATCCTAAAACTGTGCAAGAACGTAAAGCCGAAGAGATGGGTTCAATACTTGGCGGAGAAGGTATTACTTTTTCCCCAAGTAAAATAAAAAATGACTCAACCAGAAGCGGAACTCATAATGTTAATAAATATCTATGGCAAGCTGCAATTAATGTAGTCAATTTTGCCCCGCTCCAGAGTTCAGATAATGCAGGGGGTGTAATTATCACTGATTGGTATAGTCCGAAGAACAAACCTAATTACAGCTTTAAAATCAATGTCTTTATCCGCGATAATGTTATAAGTCCAGATTCAATTGAAATCAAAGTATTTGAGCGTACTTTGAAAAATGGTCAATGGCTGCAATCAGATAAAACTTCAGATCTTGCAATTGCTTTAGAGAATAAGATTTTAAGGCTTGCCCGCGAACTCTATATTCAAGATACTAGAAAATAATTGTTCGTAAATACTTTGCATCCCCGATAATAGTTTGTAAAAAAAGCAAATTATTATAAACTAAAATCAACAGTATAATTTAAATAAATACTCAAACATGCTCAATATCGAAAAAAAATGGCAACAAATCTGGCATGATGAAAAGGCCTTTGCTGCGCAAGATCATAGTGCAAGACCAAAATATTATATGCTTGAGATGCTCCCCTATCCTTCAGGGAAAATACATGTGGGGCATTTGCGTAATTACTTAATTGGTGATGTAGTTGCACGTTTCATGAAGAATCGCGGCTATAATGTTTTGCATCCAATGGGCTGGGATGCTTTCGGCCTACCTGCTGAAAATGCCGCGATTGATAATAATTCTCACCCGAAAACTTGGACTTATTCAAATATTGAAGCGATGCGTAAGCAGCTTAAAGCTATTGGCTTTTCTTATGATTGGTCTAAAGAAATTACCGCTTGTGATCCCGAATATTATAAACATGAACAAAAATTCTTCCTTGAGCTTTATGAAAAGGGATTAGTGTATCAAAAAGAATCAGTCGTAAATTGGGATCCCGTTGACCAAACAGTGCTTGCAAACGAGCAAGTAATAGAAGGCAAAGGGTGGCGTTCAGGAGCTATAGTTGAGAAAAAATATCTAAAACAATGGTTTTTAAAAATCACTAATTATGCTGAAGAGCTTTTAAGTGGAATTAAAGACCTCACGGGCTGGCCTGAAAATGTCAAGCTGATGCAAGAAAACTGGATCGGTAAAAGTGAGGGCGCTACATTTAAGTTTAAAATTAAGGGTCACGATGAGGTCATAAAAGTTTACTCAACTAGACCTGAGACAATCTTCGGCGCAGGCTTTGTCGGAGTTGCTTATAACCACCCATTAGTTGATATCTTGGGAGAACTTTCACCTGAAATCAAAAAATTCATTGAAGATTGCAGTCTGGTGAGTACTGCAGAAGCTGATATTGAAAAGCTTGATAAAAGCGGAGTGCTAACAGGCTTGCATGCAATTCATCCATTTGATGAAACTATCGAAATTCCGATCATAATTGCCAATTACGTGTTAAGGGACTATGGAACAGGTGCAGTATTCGGATGCCCTGCTCATGACGAGCGAGATCATATGGTTGCTCATAAAATGGGCTTTCCTATCAAGCAAGTTGTTGACAATATTGAAGTTACAATTGACGTGCAGAAAAGCGCTTATACGGAAGACGGAGTAATGATAAATTCCAGATTCTTAAATGGTTTAAGCACTGCGAAAGCTAAGGTTAGAGTTATAGAAGAATTTGAAAAAATTGGCACAGGTAAAAAGAAAGTTAATTACCGCCTAAAAGACTGGGGGGTATCAAGACAACGTTTCTGGGGTTGCCCGATCCCAATAATTTATTGTAGCAAATGCGGGCCAGTGCCAGTGCCAATGGCAGACCTACCTGTGACATTACCCGATGATGTTACTTTCAAAGGTATGGGTAATCCACTTGCAAAACATCCGACTTGGAACCTAGTTTTTTGTCCAAAATGTGCGCAACCAGCTACCAGGGAAACTGACACTCTAGATACTTTTTTTGAATCATCTTGGTATTATGCACGTTACTGTGATCCTAAAGCTCAAGAGATGACGAATAAGGCAGCTTGTGATTACTGGCTGCCGGTTGATCAGTATATTGGCGGCGTTGAGCATGCAGTGATGCACTTATTATATGCAAGATTTTTTGCAAAAGTGATGAACGAGCAAGGGTATATTAGTGTACGTGAGCCGTTTAAGAATTTGCTAACCCAAGGGATGGTATTGCATGCAACATTCAAGGATAGTGCGGGTAATTGGGTGTACCCAAGTGATGTTATAAATGAGAGTGGTAAGCTAATTCATAAAACAACAGGCTTAAGTGTTTTAGAAGGCAAGATTGAAAAAATGAGTAAGTCCAAGAAAAATGTTATTGATCTTGAGACTATCTTGAAAAATTATGGTGCTGATGCTGCAAGGCTTGCTGTGCTTTCCGACAGCCCACCTGAAAAGGATCTTGAGTGGACTGCCACTGGAATTGAAGGATGCGCAAAATTTATCAGCAGACTTGGGAACATGCTAAATTCCATTATGCCGTTTTATGATGCAGAACATATGATGGCAGGCGTTGCTGATAGACATAATATAAATACAGCAGCAGCAGGAGATGCAGACGGAAAAGACTCAAGTAAGTCACAAAAGAACCTTAAGCTTAGAAGTTTTATCCATCATACAATAAAATATGCAACTGAAGATATTGAAGGATTTAGACTTAACAAAGCAATTGCAAGAATCAGAGAGCTTTTTAATGCTGTGTCTCTAGAATTAAGTGTTGATAATCCTGATATTAAAGCTGTGCAAGAAGGATTTATGATTATTATTAAATTGCTAAATCCGTTTATTCCACACATCACTGAAGAAATTTGGGAAAAACTTAAAGGCTCTACTAGACTTTATGAAACTGCATGGCCCGATTATATAGAATCATTACTTGCAAAAGAAACCTATACATTAGCAATTCAAGTTAACGGCAAACTTAGAAGCACATATGATTTTCCAACTGCTACAAGCGATGAGGAAATGAAAACCATCGCGGTAAACCTGCCGGCAGTTGCAAGACATATCGAGGGCAAAGAAATTAAGAAAATCGTAATTGTCCCTAATAAAATCATAAGCATTGTAGTGCAATAATTCTTGCGATCAAAATTGATAAGAAAATCACTTTAAAATTTAAATTATAAAGATGCAAAGAATTGCTAAAGCTATAAGTAGTGCAGGAGTATGCTCAAGACGTGAAGCAGAGCGCTTAATTGCGCAAGGGTTTGTAAAAGTTGACGGTATAATTATTGATTCACCTGCAACTTTAGTTGATCTCAGTAATGTAATAGAAGTACAGGATCGCAAAATAAAACAGGCTCTTACGCCACGACTTTGGATATACTACAAACCGACAGGACTCCTTACTACTCACAATGATCCGCAAGGTAGGGAGACTGTATTTGAACATCTTGGCGATTTACCAAGAGTAATTTCAGTCGGAAGACTTGATTTAAATAGTGAAGGTTTGTTACTCCTTACCAATAACGGAGAGCTTGCGAGATTTTTTGAGCTTCCAGCAAACAAAATGGAGCGAGTTTATAAAGTACGAGCTTACGGTGATACCAAGGAGCTCGAGCGTGCAAAATTCCCGGTTGAGATTGAGGGGGTTGTGTATAATCCCAAAGAAATAAAATTAATCAAAAAGGGTTCAACAAATTCGTGGTTTGAAGTAATACTTGAAGAAGGAAAAAATCGCGAAATCAGAAAAATATTTGAGTATTTCGGTCTGTCTGTTAGTCGCCTGATACGTATTAAATATGGGCCATTTTTACTTGGAGAGTTGAAAGAAGGCGAATATTTAGAACAAAATTTCTCAAAATTTAAAGATTTTATAAAATGATCAGAATCATTGCAGGCAAGCATAAAAATAGAATAATCAAAACTAAAAAAAGTTCAAACTACCGCCCTTCAACTGGTAAATTTAGAGAAGCGATTTTCAGTATTTTGACTTCAGGAGAATATCTTGATAATCTTGTTCTAATAGATGCACGCGTACTTGATGTTTTTGCAGGAACAGGCAGCCTTGCGTTTGAAGCATTATCGCACGGGGCGCTAAGCGTCACACTTATCGATAATGTTCAGGCTCACTTACAGGATGCTAAAAACTTTGCGCAGATCATCGGCGAAGAAAATAATGTCACGACTCTATGTATGGACGCTTGTGCGCTCCCAAAGGCTTTATATCCGTATGACTTGGTGTTCATGGATCCACCATATAATTTGGGTTTAGTGGAAAAAGCTTTAACCTCCCTTGTCCGTAGTGGCTGGCTTAAAGTCGGCGCGCTGATCGTGATCGAAGTGCCGAAAACCGAGGATATTAAACCGAATTCCAGCATGGAGCTCTTAAGACAAAAAACCTATGGCAATAATAAACTGATAATGCTTAAGTACAAAGCTATTTAAAGAAGAAATTTAGGGATGGAAAGTATTGATGACAGTATAATCTGTAGAAAAGAAGAAATAATAACTTTATGCAAAAAGATTATCTCTGGACATACGGATACTGTAGAGGTAATGAGAGAAATTAACTTCCTTAATTATGGGGTTTTTGACAGTATCAAAGGTTATGATATAATTGAAAATATTATTCCTAGTGAAGAATTATCAAATTTTTGTACCTTATTTGATGACGAAACAGAGTTAATCCCTAACGGACAATACAGAGAATATTGTTCAAGGAAATTTCTTGAGCAAATGGATGCGTAAGAACAACATTTACTTGAATATTACAAAGATGATCTGATAAAATTCGCTTAAGGCACATTACAAATTTTACAGAAATCTTATAGCTTTTAGATTTAAAAACTATTTTAGAAGCTTGAACATGAAAATAAAAAAACAGTTTAGTTGTACAAATTGCGGGAGTGTTTTATCTAAGTGGGTAGGGCAGTGCTCAGAATGCGGTGCGTGGGGAACTGTTGAGGAAGAGGCAGTAAATGCCAGCAAAATCCAAATTTCTAAGGCTGGAACTGCTCAAAAACTTGAGCAGTTAGACGCGCAAGTATCTGAGAAGTCCCGCACCCCTACTTCAATTGAAGAGTTAAACAGGGTGCTTGGCGGCGGGCTTGTTGCAGCTTCAGCTATTCTAATCGGTGGGGATCCGGGGATCGGTAAGTCAACACTGCTATTGCAACTTGCTGCAAGCCTAACTTCAGAAGGTGTCAATTGCCTATACATTACGGGCGAAGAGTCAACTGAACAGATAAAACTTAGAGCCCAAAGGTTAGAGATCAAAGAAAATAACGCTCAAATTTTAGCCTCAACTAATGTTGAAGATATCTTAGCTACAATTGATGCTAATAAGAAAGATATTCGCCTTGTGGTTATTGATTCTATCCAAACAGTTTACACAGGGGAGTTATCCTCAAGCCCAGGAACTGTGTCGCAAATCAGAGCATCTGCACATGAGCTAATTAACTACGCTAAGCAAAATAATATAATTATGCTGATTGCCTGTCATGTTACCAAAGAAGGGCAGCTAGCGGGTCCTAAAGTTCTAGAGCATATGGTTGATACGGTTTTATATTTTGAGGGTGATAGAAATAATCACTTTAGAATCTTGCGCTCAATAAAGAACCGCTTTGGCGGCGTTAATGAAATTGGGGTGTTTGAAATGACAAGTACAGGGCTTGCGGAAGTCTCTAATCCTTCAGAATTATTCTTGATGGAGCGTGAGAACAACGTAAGTGGTACGGCAGTGTTTGCAGGTATTGAAGGAACGAGGCCCTTGCTTATTGAGGTACAGGCCTTGATTGCACCGTCCAATATGCCAACCCCTAGACGTTCAGTGGTTGGGTGGGACTTAAACCGATTGTCAATGATTATTGCAGTTTTAGGTGTACGATTTGGTTTGAATCTATCATCACACGAGGTTTACTTGAGTGTGGCAGGAGGGCTCAAAATCTTTGAGCCTGCTGCAGATTTAGCTGTTGCTGCTGCACTTATTTCAGCTGCGTCAAACAAGCCGTTACCTGAGAATAGCGTGTTTTTCGGCGAAATCGGTTTGTCGGGTGAAGTGCGCAAAGTTTCACATTCTGATACTAGGATGAAAGAAGCTACCAAGCTTGGCTTCCACCGAGTAATTTGCTCGAAGTTAGAGAAATCTGCGAAAAACACAAATATTACAACGATTGCGCATTTGAGCCAGTTAAAAGGCTTGATCTAAAATTATGAATGATCAACAGCCGCGAGTTTTTGAAATTGTCGATGTAGAAAGTGCTAGAGAGTTTTTGAAGACTCATACTGAGCCGATTATTGTGACAAATCCATGCGGCAGTTCGCGCTATTATGGGATGCGGGTGCTCGATTATATGTTCAGAGAACTAACAAAAGAATTTCCTCAAATTACAGATATTATCGTAAATGTTGATGACGACCACGCTGCCCTCTTTACGGCTATAAAATTTGGGTATGAAAATATTAATTACACCGGTGATTCGGAAGAAGCAAAGATGATACTAAAGAAACATTGAATTATGTAAAGCTACATTAACTTAACTATTCATCTTATCTGTTGACTCCTTAGACAGTATCAGAACCCTAAATATAATTTTACCGCGTTTAACTTAAAATTCTTTATCATATCGTTTTTGACTCATAACAATTTCTCCTAAAATTTCTCCTATTCCAACTCAGTTCAATTTGTCCGTTTTATTATAGTAAGATCAGTTATTCTATACTTGCGAATGAAAGAAGGCAAAATTCTAAATTTTAACCTTCAACCTTTAGGGAAATAATGCTTTCTTTTCAACTTTGCAACAAGACCATGTCAAGTCTTTTGCACGTGCCGATAAAATGCACCAGTGATCTCACCTCCTCGGCTCTTCAGATTTGTGCAAGGGGCGCTGTTTGCTGGTGCTGTCTCCCATTTGCTTTCCATGTTCTTTAGAATCGTGCTGAAAATGACTTTTAATATCATTCAATTTTTTGAGCATTTCTTCTTTAAAAGACATTTTTGCTGGTATTTTGTCTTCAGGATTCTCCATCCCGTGCTTTTTCCGTATTTCTCTTAGTTTTTCATCGTTTATTTTCTTGGCTTCTTTTTTATTGACCCCAGATACCTTAGCTTCTGCTTTGTCTACTTTGTCCGCTGCTTTTACTACCGCATTTAGTCGCATTCCTCCTAAAAGTCCGGTCGGGTTCCCAACATTTTTTTGAGCTTTATCAAGGTTTTTCTGGGCATTCTCAAGCTTCATTTTTGCCTTTTCACGTGGGGTTATTCCCATAAGCCCCGACGCTTTCAAAGCTTTCTCTATGGCAGCAGATTTTGCTTCTTGTGTCTTCCAGTCCTTCTGCAAATCCTCTGAAACCGCTTCCTTTGTACCTTTTTTCATTTCAGCGGATATGTCTATTTTTGTCCTTGGAGCTTCCTTTTCCTTCTCTTCTGGCTTTATAGCATTTTTCTTGTAAACATCTCCTTCTCCTTTTTCTTCACCACCTTTACTCATAGATATCACCTTTTTTTTAAAACCTATATCTAATTATCTAATAAAAATTACTTTCTTTATAACTTTAGTTGAAGATTTTATAATTTTAAAAATCAGCGATGTAACTATAATGTCAGATTCCAAACCAAGAAATAAAAAATCAGTCCAAGAAGAAGTTAAAACGGTTCTGATACTGTCTAAGGAGTCAACAGATAAGATGAATAGATAAGTCATATGAAGCTCATTTTTTAACTGACTTGGATTTATGTAGGATCAACTATTTTCAATAGAAGGTTTAAAAGGAGTTTTATGCTTAAGTATGCCATAGATAATATGTACTAGCTTGCGCATAACAGCAATAAGTATAACCATGTTATGCTTGCCCTTTGCTT